>VAPL010062375.1_pt1 | contig 11771 bp, 13 predicted proteins | sample 3395061 | NCBI WGS metagenome assembly VAPL01 (sample SAMN08290444, study PRJNA428436) | hydrothermal vent metagenome | isolation source: Deep-sea hydrothermal vent chimney 2 | place: Pacific Ocean: Juan De Fuca Ridge | depth 2182 m m
ATTTTATAACAAAGTACAAGAATTATACAAACAAAACCCGACTACAGAACAGTTAAAAGAATTGTTGGGTAGGGCAAGAGCCAAACGCGGAATGTTTGAAGGCGACTTAGAAGATGGAGAATTAGAAATAGGGCAAGTGGCAGGTTTGATACATGAAATAAAACCAGCAGCCGAAATTTTACAAGAAATTATTGAAGACTTTAAAAGTGCCAAACTAAATATTTGTAATTAAAAAATGTAACGAATATTTCTAAATTTTGCCAACTACCTATTATTTTTCTGGAATATTAATATAATAGACCTTACGGGACTTATTATTCAACTTATTTTCTCGTAACCAAGGGTTGTATAGTTTTAACTCTTTATAGTTGATGCCATATTTTTTAGCAAACGATGCAATATTTACGATTGGCGTATCCACTTTTACAGGATAACTAGGGGGTAATTTGTACAAATCTTCTTCATCAAATTGAAACCCGTACTTTTTAGGATTACTAAGAATTTCCTTAGCAGCTAATATTCTAGGAACATAACGTTGTGTATTCTCACCAGCAAGCACATCGTAATAACTATTTACTTGTTGTGTGTTCAATTTTTTGTTAAGTCCTCCATTGCCATCATGATAGGCGGCGGCGGCTAAGGTCCATGTACCAAACTTTTTTTTGGATTTTAGTAAATAATCACAGGCGGCTCTAGTTGCTTTTTCTAAATGATAGCGTTCATCAACATTGTCATTTACCTCTAATCCGTTTTCTCTTGCAGCAGCTTTCAATAACTGCCAAAAACCTTTAGCGCCTGCGGGCGAAGTAACATTACGCAAATTACTTTCAATAACTGCCAGATATTTAAAATCGTCTGGCACTCCTTTTTCTTTTAAAATAGGTTCTATTATCGGAAAATATTTATTAGTTCGTTTTATCCATAACAATGCATTAGACTGCCAATATGTATTTACCAATAATTCTCTATCTATTCTCTCTTTGATATCGGGTTTGTATAATGGCACTTTTTCACCTGCAAACTCTAAATTATCAGGAATCTTAACGGCTTTAATAATATAGGAATCACTTGTATTTTTAAACTCAACTTTTTTATTCAACTCTAATTTTTCTTCAGGGTCTTGTTGTGTAGCATTAATTAAAACGCCACTTATTAGTATCACAGATAGAACAATTAATATTCTTAGGGGTTTATTCATAGTATTATTTTTTAAAAAGGAGTACTAAAATTAGCGAAATTCTGAGCATTCTTATCTTTTTCAGAAATAATTGGGTCTTCAATTTCCCAATTAATAGCTAACGTTGGGTCATTCCATGCTAACGAAAGCTCTGCATCTTTATTATAATAATTAGTACATTTATAACTGAAAATGGTATCGTTTTCTAAGACTAAAAAACCATGTGCAAATCCTTCCGGAACATATAATTGTTCTTTGTTTTTAGCAGATAGAATATGCTTAAAATGTTTTCCATATGTAGTAGATTTTTTTCTTAAATCGATTACCACATCTAGTACACTGCCTGTAATTACACGAACTAATTTACCTTGAGCATATGGGGGTTTTTGAAAATGTAAACCTCTTAAAACACCATTTTGAGACATAGATTCATTGTCTTGCACAAAGGCAACAGCTAGTTTAGAGGCTATTCTTTTTTTATTATAACTTTCTAAGAAATAACCGCGTTCATCAGCAAATACTGGTGGAGATAGTATTAATAAATCTTTAATAAAGGTTTCTTTAATATGCATAGATTATCACAATGTTCAGGGGTCGTAAGATACTAAATTATTGCTGTTAATAATTTAGAAATTTGATGTGCTTTATTCAAAATCATTACATGTGTACCACCTTCAATAACGGTACAATCTTTAATATGTTTTATCGGAAAAACCCCATCCTTATCACCATGAATATGTATTACTTCTGGCAAAGCTTCTTCTTGTTGCCAATGTAGTACATTGTAGATGGCCCATGGTAAGTAGTTTTCATCTCGCATAGAAAGATATTTTCGGTATAAATCTACCCTTTTTTTCGCGGTACCACCAAAAGCATATTGAGCAAATCGCTCAAGGTTTGTAACTGCTTTTGTTGGGAAAAGCTTGTATGCTTTTGTTGCTTTTGCAACTCGTAAACGTTTAGGTAATTCTTTTTTTGATTTTACACTTGAAATAATAACGATTTTTTTTGTCGGGATAAGTTTACCCATTTCCTGAACCATAATACCGCCAAAGGATACACCTACTAAAATAGGGTTTTCATGAGAAATTCTATCACACATTCGTTGGGCATAAGCGGTAATACTTTCGCTTTGAGTTATAGGTACCAACCAATCTAAATAATGAATTTCAAACTGTTCTGTTGGTAATTCTAAGTATTCAAAGATACGCGAACTTGCCGCCAGACCGGGAACGAAATAGATGTGAGTTTTAGTTATCATAAGTCAAAATAGGTGTTGTTATCCAATCAAAGCGGACCAAACCATCTTCATCAATAGTAGTTAATTGAATCTTGTGTAAAGTATTTATTAATTCAGGATTCCAAGGTGTTTTTACTTTTACGTAATTTTCTGTAAAACCTTGAATGTAGCCCTCTTTATTTTCGTTTTCAAAAAGTACGGTTAATTGATTTCCTAACTGACTTTCATAAAAAGATCGACGTTTTTTGACTGATAAACCACGTAACATCTTACTGCGCTTTTGTCGCATATTTTTTGGAACGATATTGTTTAATAAAATAGCTTCCGTATTTGGCCTTTCAGAATAAGTAAAAACATGAAGATAAGAAATGTCTAATTCGTTTAGGTAGTTGTAGGTTTCTAAAAAATGAGCATCAGTCTCTCCCGGAAAACCTACAATTACATCAACACCAATACATGCGTTTGGTAGTATTTGTTTGATTTTAGTAACTCTATCTGTATATGTTTTACGTGAGTAACGACGTTTCATTACTTGAAGCAATTCATCATTACCACTCTGAAGTGGAATATGAAAATGAGGTACAAAACTGTTAGAATTTGCTACAAAATCAATCGTTTCATTTTTTAATAAGTTAGGCTCAATAGACGATATTCGTAATCGATGAATGCCTTCTACAGTATCTAGTGCCTGTACCAAATCATAGAAAGTATGTTTATGTTTTTTATTTCCGAATTCTCCTTTACCATAGTCGCCAATATTCACTCCGGTAAGTACAATTTCCTTAATGCCTTGTTCTGAAATTTCTTTGGCGTTTTGAAGAACATTTTCCAAGGTGTCACTTCTTGATATTCCTCGTGCTAACGGAATGGTACAGTAAGTACATTTATAATCACAACCATCTTGTACTTTTAAAAATGCCCGAGTACGGTCACCAATTGAATAGGATCCTTCATAGAAATTGGCATCTTCAATTTCACAGGAATGCACCTCACCAATTTCATTTTTTGTGAGGTCATTAATATAATCAGTTACCTTAAATTTTTCGGTAGCGCCTAAAACTAAATCAACACCATCAATTGCTGCTAGTTCTTCTGGTTTTAATTGAGCATAACATCCAATAGCAATTAAAAATGCATTTTCGTTTTGTTTTAGAGCCGATTTTACAATAATTTTAAAACGTTTGTCTGCATTATCAGTAACTGAACAAGTATTGATTACATAAATATCTGCCTTTTCATCAAAACCTACACGTGTAAAATTATGTTCCTGAAAACCTCTTGCAATAGTAGAAGTTTCAGAAAAATTTAGCTTACACCCAAGTGTATAAAAAGCAACTTTTTTTTTCGCATTCATTGCGGTATATTTACAGTATGCAAATTTACAACAATATTACAATTCATTAACCAATGCAAACAATTTTTGAAACAAAAAATTTGGCGGTAAGAAAGTTGAAAATTTCTGATTTTGAGCCTTTTCATGAAATGCAAAGTGATTATAATGTTATGCAATATGTTAGTGCAAAAGTGATGACTTTTCAAGAGAATAAAAAGGAATTGCCACATCTTATTGATTTATATAATTTACCTAATAATAATTTTTGGATTTATGCCATAGAGCGAAAATCAGATAGTGTTTTTATAGGAACAGTCGCATTTGTAAAAGATGAAAATAAAGAAGATGAAATTGGATATCGTTTTTTAGAAAGATATTGGGGGAATGGCTACGGTACCGAAATAGTTAATGGTATGGTACAGTATTGTAAGCAGCAAGGTTTTACCAAATTAATTGCTTGTGTTGTTAATAATAATATTGCTTCTGCTAAGATTGTAAGGAAAGCAGGGTTTAAATTTGTAGAAGATTTTGTAAGTGATGATTTAAAAGTACCTGAACAAAAATTTGAACTACTATTATGATTGCAAAAACACCTCAACCTCCTTATTATGCAGTAATTTTTTCAACAGTAAGAACAGATATAGATAAAGAATATGAAGAAACAGCTTTTAGAATGGAAGAATTAGCGAAAGAACAGGAAGGTTATTTGGGGATTGAAACTGCTAGGAATGAATTGGGGATTACCGTTTCATATTGGAAAAGCTTAGATTCGATTGCCAAATGGAAGAATAACATGGAGCATACCATGGCTCGTAATAAAGGTAGAATGCTTTGGTATGAAAAATATAGGTTAAGAATCTGTAAAGTAGAACGCGATTATGGATTTGAAAAATAACTATTCTATTTCTATGGTAGCCGAAATAGGGTAGTGGTCAGAGTACTTTTTATTAAAGGTTTTATGGCTAGTAAATCGCATACTTTCATCTGCGAAAATATAATCAATCCGTAAAGGAAATTTTTTAAATTTATAGGTTTTGCCAAAACCTTTACCAACTTCTAAAAAAGAATCTTGTAAATCATTTTTCATATTTTTATACGCCCAAGAATATGCTGTATTATTCATGTCGCCTGCTAAAATAATCTTATACTCGCAAAGAGCTAAATGAGTGTTTAAGGTGTCTATTTGTTTTTGTTGAGTTTTAAATGAACTACGAAGTCTCTTAATTAATTTTTCAGAATCTTTATGCCCAAAATAATCTTCATCAGGAATTACCCCTAAAGATTCCAAACGAAAATTGTAAATTCTAATAGTATCATTGTTCTTAACAACATCGATAAATATAGTTCGAATGCGATTATTATGCTTTATTAACCCATTATTAATTATTGGATATTTTGAATAAATAGCAAGACTAGATTTATTTTTTTTTCTTACGAAAGGATTATAATAATAAGGGTAAGTTAATTTAAAACTTTTAGTATCACGGAATTCTTGCAAAGCGACAATATCAGGTTTTTCTACGGTGATAAAGGCACTAATCAATGAATCAATGTGCTTCAATTTTATCCATTTATACTTGTTAAACTTTCGAACATTATAAGTCATAATGCTTAAAGAGTTTTTAGTACTCTTGGGATTCGAATTATAGAATTTATAAACTGAAGGTATAAATAGATAACTCAATAGTAACACAAAAAAAGACAGTGTAAGTTGTTTTTTAAAACCTATAAGTGTCCAATAAATAACAAAAGCAACATTTATAACAATTAAGGCTGGAGTTACTAAACTTAATAAAGCAAAAACGCCATATTCTTTAGGGCTTAATTTTGGAACAAAAAAAGAAACTATCAATGCTATAGCAAAAACATTGTTTAATAAAAAAAATAATTTATTAATAAATGATAACTTATTTTTAGCCATAATTAATTGTCAATATCATTTTTTACCGATAGTAAATAAAAAATCTTTTTCTTCTTGAGTTAAGGTATCGTAACCAGATTTACTAATTTTATCTAAAATTTCATCAATTCTTCTTTGGTGAGCATTTGAGGTTTTAGAAGTATTACTAGAGGTTGATTTTTTATAAACAGTTTTTAAAGGACGTTGCTTTTTTGATGTAAATAGATTTGAAAAAAAAGCAGATAAATTTTTGCCTTTATCAACTTGGTTCGTTAATAAAAACCCAATAAGAGCACCACCTAAATGTGCTAAATTTCCCCCTGTATTAACTTTTAAGGATATCTGTATGATAGATAACATAATAAAACCAGCAGCTATATACCAGAGTTTTATAGCTCCAATAAACCTAAAGTTCAATGCGTAATTTGGTATTTTGGTAGCAATTCCGACTAAAATAGCGGTTACACCTGCCGATGCACCTACTAAATTCGCTGTATCTGTTTTTAAGGCAGGAAAGAAGTTATAACCTACGATAAAGAGTAAGCCTCCAAAAATAATTCCTAAAAAGTAATAAATTAAAAAGTCACGTTTGGAAAAGAAATTTAAAAATAAATTTCCGATATAATACAATATAATCAGGTTAAAAAGTATATGCCAAAAACCTCCATGTAAAAAACCATAGGAGATTATCGTCCATGGTTTTGATAGAAAATTATTGAAACTTTTAGGTAAAGAAAACCAATTGAAAAATGGGTTTTCTCCCCATTCCATCAAGACAAAAATTGCTTTTGTTACATAGGTAAGTACAAATGCAATTATATTGATAAAAATAACCTGCTCAGCAATATTAGCTGATTTAAATTTATGTAGTATCTGATCTTTTAAATTATTCATTTTGCTTACTGCTTACTGCTTACTGCTTACTGCTTACTGCTTACTGCTTACTGAGCATTATCTATCCCAACGTTTAAACTGATTTCTTTTCCAATACATCATAATGATAAAACCGATTATTGCTCCTCCTATATGGGCAAAATGCGCAATATTTCCAATAGAATAGCTAGAGAATCCGAAAAATATATCTCCTGCAATAATTAGAGGAATAAAATATTTTGCAGCAATAGGTATAGGAAAAAATATTAAAGCAAGCTTGGTATTTGGGAAATTCATTCCAAAAGCAACTAATATCCCATAAAGAGCACCAGATGCTCCTACAGCAGATGAATTGTATTTTAAATGTACTTCGAAAACACTTTCTACAAAATCTTTAGTAACATCTCCAAGACTTGTATTTGATGCCAAAATGGAATTTACACTTTGTATAAAAGTATTTTTATCCAAAGTATTGATATTTAAAATTTGATTAATTTCAGCATTAGAAACTCCCGCATTGATCAAATATTCAAAGGCAGTATTAAATTGATAATAGTTTGCTAGTGTGTAAATTAAACCTGAACCAATACCAGCCGAGAAATAAAAAAATAAAAATTTATTTCTCCCCCATAATTGTTCTAAGGGACTACCAAACATCCAAACACCTAACATATTAAAGGCAATATGCATTAAACCAGTTTGGCTATGCATAAACATACTTGTCAAATACTGCCAAATACCAAAATCGGGATTTTTTGGAAAATGCAACGCAAATGAATCTTGTAAAGGCGGATACGCTTTTGGTGCTAAAAAAAGTAGCACATTAATAATAATTAAATGTTTGACAGTATCTGTAATCCTATTCATAATCTAATTATCAAATTTGAGTTGAATCTCATCTAATGTAAGTGTAATAAATGTTTTTTTACCAAAAGGTGAGTGATTGGGTTCTTTACAAGAAAACAGTTGCTCTAGGACTTCTTCTTGTTCTATATTCGTAAGTTTAGTGCCATTTTTTATGGCTAAACTTTTGGCTAAACTTTTGGCTATAGTATCTAATTGACTAAAACTAGATTCTGGCACTTCATTTTTTAAAGCTTCAAATAATTCTTCAAATAATTCTTGGAGCTTGTTTTGTTTTATGTTTGCCGGAATTCCATTTAAAGTGATTGTATCATTTTTAAAGGATTTAAATTGAAATCCAGCACTTTCTAAATCTGATTGAATCTCTTTACACAATTTAATATCCGCAACATTAAAAACTAACTCTAACGGAAATAATAACTGTTGACTAGCCGTGTTTTCAATCGTCATTTTAGTTAATAAATCTTCGTATAAAATACGTTGATGTGCCAAATTTTGATTGATATATACCACGCCAGATTTAATCACACTTAAAATATATTTTTGATGTATCTGATAGGTTTTTCTTTTAACTTCGTTTTCAGATTCATCAAATAATTCTTTTGTAACAATCTGTGCTCCAACTTCAATATTCTGTATATCCGTATCATTAATTTCTGCTCCTACATATAAAGATTCCCAATGTGCAGGTTGTTGTTTTTTGAAAGAATTTAATGTGGTTGATTTTTGTTCTGCCTCAAAGGGATTAAAATCAGGATTCACTTCAATTTGTGGCGTAGTTACTATTTTTTTATCTTTAAAATGATAAGGTATATCCATAGTAGCATCTCTATTAAAATCTAATATTGGTGCTACATTGTATTGCCCTAAACTATGTTTTATGGTAGAACGTAAAATGGCATATAAAGACTGCTCATTATCAAATTTTATTTCTGTTTTTGTAGGATGTATATTAATATCTATGGTATGTGGTGGAACGGTTAAATATAAAAAATAAGAAGGATGGTAACCCGGAGCTAATAAACCATCAAATGCATTCGATACAGCATGGTGTAAATATCCATTCTTTATAAATCGATTATTTACGAAAAAGAACTGTTCTCCTCTTTTCTTCTTAGAAAATTCAGGTTTTGATACATATCCGTTTATTGTTAATATGTCAGTACTTTCATTAATGGGCACTAATTTTTCATTCGTTTTACCTCCAAAAATAGCGACAATACGTTGTTTTAAATTGCTATCTTTTAAATTTAAAGTTTCATTATCATTGTTGTAAATTGCAAATGAGATGTTGGGATGTGCTAATGCTACACGATGAAATTCATCTAGTATATGACGCATTTCCACCGAATTTGATTTTAAAAAATTCCTTCTTGCCGGAATGTTAAAAAATAAGTTTTTTACAGAAATACTTGAGCCAGTAGGTGTTGAAATTACATCTTGAGATTGTATGGTACTTCCTTCAATTTTAATATGTGTTCCTAATTCTTGATTTTTTTGTTTTGTTTTTAATTCAACATGAGCAACGGCAGCAATAGAAGCTAGAGCCTCACCTCTAAAACCTTTAGTATGTAAATTAAATAGGTCTTCGGCTGATTTTATTTTTGACGTTGCATGGCGTTCAAATGAAAGTCGAGCATCTGTAGTACTCATACCTTTACCATTGTCAATAACATGAATTAGTGTTTTGCCCGCCTCTTTAATGAGTAGTTTTATTTCTGTTGCATCAGCATCAATAGCATTTTCAAGTAATTCTTTAACTACTGAAGCAGGACGTTGCACTACTTCACCAGCAGCAATTTGATTGGCAACATTATCAGGCAATAATTGGATAATATCTGACATTATTTTTTTAAACTGAAAATAGATAAATCAAAATCTATGATATAAAGAAAAACGAATAGTAGAATAGTAATAATTATTAACATAATTCGAACAGAATTTTTACTCTGAGGTTCTTTAAGATCTTCAACTGCATTCGTAAATTTTGACTTTAACCCATTATTTGCACCAATAGTATTTCTGAATTTGTCAAATTTATGTTCAATTTTATAAGGATTTCCTTCTCCTTCATAAAATCTAGGTGTATACTCGAATTTTTTGTTTTTACGTTTTAAAATTCCCATAATTTATCAACGGTTATTAAAAGAGGTGTGATTCTACGCATACAAAAATCAAACCAATTTAAGGGTTTAGCCAAAAATACTGAAATAAAAAAAAGTGGTCAAGTTTTGTTTATAATTCAATAGTTAAATCTATCATAAATTTACCATCTTTATAGCAGCAATAGCACATTCTATACCTTTATTTCCCAATTTGCCTCCAGAACGGTCAATGGATTGTTGTAGTGAATTGTCAGTTAATAGGCAAAAAATTGTTGGAACATCATACTGAATATTGAGGTCTTTTATGCCTTGAGAGACAGCTTCACAAACAAAATCGAAATGCTTTGTCTCGCCTTGAATTACACAGCCTATTGCAATAACAGCATCAAATTCCCCTTTCCTTAAAAGATGTTTACAACCGTAAATTAATTCAAAACTTCCAGGTACGTTTAAACGTGTAATATTGTTTTCCAAAGCTCCGTTTTCTAACAAAGTCTGACTCGCTCCTTTAAAAAGATTTTCTGTGATTGAATCGTTCCACTCAGAAACAACAATTCCAAACCGAAAGTGTTTCGCGTTTGGAATTATTGATTTATCATACTCTGATAAATTTGTGGATGCCATGTCAGCTTATTTTTGAGTAGCTAATTGTGCTCTATTTATATAAATGTCAACTTTTTTACCTTCGTCAGATTTTGAATATTCATTTTTAATTTTTAAAAATAATTCTTCTGCTTTTTTATAATTACCTAAATCCATTGCTATATTTCCAGCTTTAAATAAATACATCGGAGAAGTGAAATCATTACTTTTAAAATTTGCAGCTTTTATATAATATTCTAATGCTTCTTCTGGTTGATTAATTTCAGAGAATGCATCACCAATATTACCTTTTGCTAATGCGCCTAAAATTTCATCATCGGTAGAAAAAGCACCCAATTGAGTAATCGCGTTTTCGTAATCATTCATTTTTAAATATGCTATACCAGCCATATATTTAGCTAAATTCCCTGCATCAGTACTGCCATAAGTATCAATAATATCTAATAAACCATACTTACCATCAGCACCATTTAATGCTAAGTTATATAATGAATCAACTGCTATAGATGTGCTTTGAGCTTGGTCGAAAAAACTTTTAGGGTAGGCTAATTCATCTGCGGCTTCCTTTTCGTTTGGTTCTTGAATATATTTAGTATAGCCTACATATCCTAAAAACACTACTAATATTATTATTAAACCAGCAAATAAAGGTTTACTGTTTTTCTCAATCCATTGCTCTGATTTTGAAGCCGTTTCATCTAATGTGTTAAATACCTCTGCTGTGGTACTCTCTTCTTCTATTTTAGAAACTTTATCTTTCTTTGTTCCTCCTTTTTTCTTATAAGTTGCCATTTCAGTATCAAAATTTGTGTGCGCAAAAATATAATTTTTTATTGGAAAAATATCCTTAAAATTAATGTAAATTTTGTTTTTTTGCAACGAAGGAGTAGTAACCTTTTTTATTTGGTTGGATAAAATGGTTTCATGAGGTTGTTTTATTTCTAACTATTAGTCTTTTTTTGAAGTGTAATAAAACTAACAAATAGAAAAAAGGAAGAGTGATGGATGTGATGATTCCAGAAAACATGTAAAAAGTCAAGGTAAATTCGAAAATAGTTTTTCTACCATGTATCTAAAAAAAATTGCTTTAGTAAATTTTAAGAATTTTGATTCTACAACATTTGACTTTGATGCTAAAATCAATTGTTTTGTTGGTAATAATGGTGTGGGTAAAACAAATGCTTTAGACGCTATTTATCAATTGGCTTTTACAAAAGGGTATTTTAATAGTATTGCAGTACAAAATATTCAACATGGGAAAGATTTTTTTTTAATTGAAGGTGTTTTTAATATTAATGATAAAGAAGAGCTAGTAAGTTGTAGTATTAAAAAAGGGCTAAAAAAAGTTATAAAACGCAACGGGAAAATATATGAAAAACTATCAGAGCATATCGGTTTGATTCCGTTAGTAATTATATCGCCTAATGATACAAACCTGATTGTCGAAGGTAGTAACATAAGACGAAAATTTATGGATAGTGTCATTGCACAATCCGATAAGCAATATTTACAGCATTTAATAGGTTATAATAAAGTGCTTTCGCAACGCAATTCATTACTAAAATATTTTGCATTAAATCACACTTTTGATAGCTTAAATATTGAAATATATGACAAACAACTCATAGCTTTTGGAGAACCAATTTATCAAAAAAGGAGAGAGTTTTTAAAAAAAT
>VAPL010215275.1_pt1 | contig 11762 bp, 11 predicted proteins | sample 3395061 | NCBI WGS metagenome assembly VAPL01 (sample SAMN08290444, study PRJNA428436) | hydrothermal vent metagenome | isolation source: Deep-sea hydrothermal vent chimney 2 | place: Pacific Ocean: Juan De Fuca Ridge | depth 2182 m m
CCTCCTTAAAGCTCAAACCACTCCAGAGAGTACAACAATTCCGACACCGGAAAACCTAGAGCAGGTTACATCAGAAGTACGATCCGGTTTTGACGACCTGCGCTCCGCCTTGAAAGAGGAGTTTGATTCCCTTCGCAGCGAGTTAAAGACCGGTGATTCCTGAGTCCTGAACAGTACACAGACAAACTATTTCAAGGGAACAGAGACCTTCTCTTCTTCTGTTCCCTTTTTTCATTTCCGCCGATCTGCTGCCCCACCCTCACAACCACCTCGGTCTTTCGTTTACCCTTCCCCGCCGATAAGTATATACCGCCAGTAATGGTAGGAAGAGACAAGCACAAAGAAGACCAGAAACAACAGAGAAAACTTGACGGCTGAACGCTGATAGCCTGTCACGCCCTCTTCCAGTCCCTCAACAGACCGTAACGGTTCAACTGCGGCGCAGCTCATACCAAAAAACGCACCCAGAAAAAGAGCGAAATAGATCACAAAACCAATGTAGTGGTACTCGGGCTGGAGAATACAAAAAGGGCATTTATGAAACGGCATCGCATAAATATAGGAGGAAAATTCGGTTGTCACTACGATCAGGGCAAGGAAAAAAAACCAGAACCAGCCGCTGCTGAACAACACACCCAGCCAGCGCTTCCATGAATTGAGCAAAAACGCTCCCAGGCAAGTCAGCACTCCGGTTGTTCCATAGAACAGCCACATGCTCAGGCCATGGGTAAACCCGCCGAGCAGGTTGGAACCGCCCCCGGTCGCGTCACCAAAAACAACCGCACAACAGGAAGTAATTATATCGGGTTTTAGCCCAATAATAAAAAAAATTTCAAGGGCAAGGTCGAGGACAAGCAGGGGAATGAGGAAAAGGAGATAAATATATTTCACCCGAACCAGCGGGTATTTTTCCGAATGGATATCCAACTGGTGCAGCACAATCCAGAAACCGTAGAAAAAAACACCGCCAATTTTAACCAGCAGTGCAGGTACACCAAAACTGTTGGCAAGAAGGCTGCCGGTGGCGCACATGGCCCCGGCAATGGACTGGCTGTAAAAATCAGCCGCCAGCACAAAAACAATAAGCGATATAATCTGAATCCCAAGGGCGTATTCCACCAGAGTGGAGGTCAGCCATATCTCATTTTCGAGCCTGATCTGGCGGTTGGAGTCGCTTTCCGGATTCCAGAACAGGAGAACCCGAATCGCGCTTCGGGCGGCAAGCCCCATCAGGAACAAAACAATCAGCCCGCATAAAAGCAAGGCTATGCTCCAGGAATTAAGCAGCATCTATACGGCCGTCTTTGATGTCGATTACCCGGTCAACATCTGCATGTTCTGTTACAAGCGGATCATGCGATGTAATGATGATGGTCTTTCCAGCGGACTTCAGATCCTTCATAAAGTGCATGAACTCTTCGCTGAGTCGGCTGTCGAGATGGGCCGTCGGTTCATCGGCGAGAATAAGCGGCGGGTTGTTAATGAGGGCTCGGGCAATGGCCACCCGCTGTAATTCACCTCCGGATATCTGGGAAGCGGGAAAGTTCTGGCGATGAGCGATGGCAAACCGCTCCATCAAGAGATCGGCCTTGCGTCGCATTTCCGCAGGCGGTATCCCCAGCGGGACCAGCGGCAGAGTAATATTATCACGGACGGTCAACGTCGGCAGGATATTAAAGGTCTGAAAGATAAACCCTATGTACTGCCGCCTATGCAGAGTGAGGAAGCGATCCGGCAATCTGGACAGCTGTTTGCCGGCAATGGAGACCCTGCCGGTCGTCGGCTGGAAAACACAGCCAATAATGGCCAGCAGTGTACTCTTGCCGGAACCGCTCGCCCCACGCAGGCAGGTCATACTGCTATCGTCAATCGTCAGGTCAACCCCCTTAAGGGCTGTGACCTCGTTCACCTGTTCCTGGTTGTATATCTTTGTTACATTTTTAAGTTCTATCAGCATTACTCAACCTCACCCAGCTCAATGCTCTACATTCCGCTCAGGGCGGAATCCGCCGGAACGCTTGCACTACGCCAGGCCGGGATGACGGTTGCGGCAAGGTAGGGTAATACGGAAAGACTGAAGACCAGCAGGAATTGATCAAGTCTGAAGGACGGCACCAGCCGGAACTCCGGGTAGATAACAGACCAGCCGATCAGGACGGGTTTAAACAATGATGCGTTGAAAAAGACCACATGGGCATAGGCCAGCGTACACCCAAGCACAAAGGCAATTCCCGAGACCAGGATACCCTCCCAGAACCGTACGGCCAGGACATCGGCGGTTTCCCAGCCAAGAATTTTAAGAATACTTATCTCCCGCTTCTCTTCAGGGGAAAGCCCGGAGGCCTTGTCCCAGGCAAGGATCACAAAAGCCGTCAGTGCCGTCAACAGGCAGACCGAGGCAAAACCGCTGCGCCAGCCGAAGACGACCTGATACGTCCGGTTTATCTGCGACCTGGTCAACACCCTGGTTCCAGGCAGGATCTCAGCAATCTTTTTGGCAATTGTTGGAACTTCGGCTGGATTGGCAACGTACACACAAAGATCAGTGGCCATTGTCGAAGGAATTGCAAACAGGTCCCGGGCAGCCTCAATGTTCATAACAATCAGGTCATTGGTGAGGATATCGACCTCAGGCTTAAAAACCCCGGTCACCTCAAACGAAGCCTGTGACAGGTCAGGCCTGAACAGTGAGAGCAGTGTGCTGCCTTTTTCCTCCAGTGTCCGTCGTATTGATCTGCCGATTATGGCCTTTCCAGGCGACTCCTGGTCATACATCCCACCCTCTTCAAGGGTTAATTGAAGTCGGTCAAGCAAAGGCATCCGCCCGGGAGCAATACCCATGACCGTATAATTTGCCCCGCTCACCTCATCAAAATAATAGCCCCACACCCTGGGGACGACCTCCTGGATCCCGAAGATACCGGCAAGCTTTCTGGAAACATCCAGCGGGATTTCAACCTGGCGACCGGCAGACATCTTCTGAACGGTTATCTCCGGAGTACTTCTCAAAACCGAAGCCGCCGTCTCGGTCAACGCCTGGGTAACCAATTGAAAAGAGGCTACAAGAAAAATCACCCAGGAAAAGACGACAAGTACGCTCAAATTCTTGGCCCGCCGCCTCCACAGAGAAGAAAGAGCGTAGTCCAGAATATTCAGATGTTGTGTCAGCCGGCTGTTCATTGCTGTCCTCCGGGTGACCTGTCCAATGGGGGTACTCCCCAGAATGATCCGGTGGGGAAATGTTCAAGGGCGCCGGGATGATCCATAAAGGGAGCAATCCGGTCACTAATGGCGGGATGACGGGTATAACGAGCCTCGGTAGCAACGCAGAGATCTGTCAGACCAAGGCTCGAGGTTACAACATCAAAGAGTTCAATATTCTCCTCCTGTGCCGTCAACCGCTTTCGGCCAAGGGCATAAAACCCGATATTGATGCAGCTGAGCACTATCAGAACCAGGAGGAGAAGATGAACCGGACGACCGAAAAATTGAGCAGTCAGCCTTTTCAACTGTTTCCATTCTTCATTTTTCCACCATGCTTCATTTTCATTTTCATGCGCATGGATTGAACAAGCTCGTCGGTGATTTCATTGAAGGTAAGGATTTTATGCCCCTTATGATCCTTTAAAAAAGTTTCCGCAGCGGCCTTATCGGCAAAGGGGATAAATTCCTTGCCCATTGGTCCCAGAACATCACTGCCGACAACATAGAATGCCTTAAAGCCGTCAATCCACTCCTGTGAGTAGTAGTCCCTGACCCACGCTTCCTTGACATCTTGTGTTGCAAAACTGCTGTATTTCTGTGGGTTGTGATAAAACACCATCAGGTCCTTCATGCCGTCAAAAAACAGAGTTGAGGAGTCGGCAAGACGAATCTGAGTACCCCAGTTTCCATATTTTGCAACAAACATCCCGCAGACGGCACAGCGGGTATCCTGGCTGATTTCCTTTTCAGGCGCGCCCTGAACAAGTGCGGCAGAAAAAACCAGGACAAAACATACAGCAGCTACGATCAATCCATTACGCATACAACACCTCCTTTTTTCAGTTCTATTTCTATTAGCTGTTGTCATGCCCGTTAAAAATAACAAATACTTGAGGGCAGGGACAACTTTGCGTTGAATACAGCAGAAGTGATGACCGATTTATCCGAAAATAGCCCACGAAGATGGGACCGTTCGGGCTATTTTCATCGTTCGTTGCGGCTGTGGCCTGAAAACCCGGAGTCTGTGCTTTGCTCCGCTTACCTGGTCCAGCCATGCTGGTTATTCAAAAGACAGATATGGGGACAACAGGTGCTTCAATTCAGGCTCACTCACTCCACCAAGGATGGCGGCAATAATTTTATGCTGCGGATCCAGGACAACAGTCTGAGGCAAAGCTTTTACCGAGTAGGCGGCAGCGACCTTTCCTCCCTTATCCGGAGCAACAGGAAAAACAATTTCAAGTTCCTGCCTGAAGGAGTCGAGTTCCTGATCATTGATACCGAGCGTATCAATATAAATGACGCGAAGTCCCTTTGAATGAAATCGGGCATAATACTCATTAAACACCGGAGTATCCGCACGGCAGAACTTGCAGTCCGTCAAAAAAAACCGCAGGACAACTGGGGAACCCCGGTACTCGGAAAGAGAAAAAACTTTGCCGTCAAGATCCGTGACCGTGAAATCCGGAGCCTTATCCCCGACTTTAAGGGCGGTTTTGTTTTCCTCCCGGGAACAGGAGGCAAGCAGACAAACCAACACAAGGGCGAGAACAAGGCAGACACTTTTCTTGCCAAAAAACCTGTTATCAGATCGTACACGAACCATGTTAGACAACTGTTTCCGTTTGATTGTCAACCCCTTCCTCTTCGGTCAGCATACCCTGACGCATCTGGAGAACGCGGGCGTTTTTCTGGGTTCGGGCCAGATGAATATTATGGGTCACGACGACAAAGGTTGTTCCACGCCCGTTGTACTCTCTAAAAAGATCAAGAATATCCCTTTCGGTCTCTTCATCAAGATCCCCGGTCGGCTCATCGGCCAGAATAATATCAGGTTTGTTGATGAATGCTCTGGCAATGGCAATACGTCGCTGTTGCCCGCCCGACAACTGTGAGGGAAATGAATTTGTCTTGTCTTTGAGTCCCACAAGTTCCAATATTTCCAGGGCGTCTTCATATCTGCCCCTGGGAGACTCACCAAAACTCAAAGGAAGAAGAATATTTTCCAATGCGGTGAGGGTGGGGATGAGACTTGCAAACTGAAAAATAAAACCGATTGTACGATTTCTCATGTCTGAGAGGTCATCATCACTTTGCCCCCAGTTGTCGACACCGTTTATTTTCACTCCCCCGCTATCCGGCACAGTCAACCCGCCGATAAGGCTTAAGAGCGTGGTCTTTCCCGAACCGGAGTGGCCAAGAATGACAACAAACTCGCCCTCTTCTACCGAGAGTGATACATTGTCTACCGCTGTTACGAGTTTATTGTCCGCTGTATATTTCTTTTCGAGGTTCCGGCAATCTATAATCACATTTTTCCCTTTTTCTTATCAATGGATTCTGAATGGAGCAAAATGTTATCAGATGCTCCCAAGGAATGCAAGCCACCAATCATTATCTTCAAATACAAAAAAACGAATCGGACCAGCAGTACCAAGATCCATAATAAAACCTTAAGGACAGGACGATTTTACTTAAAAAATTGCAAAAAAGATGGGTGCTCAAGGCAAATCCACCAAAAAGTAAAACCGGTCACCTATGATCATATAACGTATTAAAACCAATTGCATTACAAGTACTCCCCATGTGACAATTTGCCGCATTTTTCCGCCTCCAATGCGACAATTTGTCACAATTTTCTTGCACCCTCGCGGCACTCTGTGGTACTTATATTTCGCAGAGGAAAGATCAGTCCAATAGTTTACATAATATATTAAAAATATTTTATATTAAGTAAACGCTTAAACACCAAAAGGAGGTAGGAACGTATGGAATTCATTCCCAAAAAGATCGGCATTTACTCACTGGTTGCTGTTGGAGCCCTGACATTCGGAACCTTGGGACTCGTATCACAGGCCCAAGCGAAAACATATGACGCATCTGTATATGTTGCAGGAATGGGCGGTCATTTTGCCGACGCCAATGTAACCATCGACCCGAGCAAACCCGCACCTATTCAGCTGAATTCTCTGAGCAAAATCGACATTGGTGATGGTGAGACTCATCCCACCCATGATGCCCGTATCGATGCAAACAACAAAGATCTGCTGTTCTGGTCAACCTACCATATAGATCCAGACACAGGTGCTCCTCACGTTGGTGTGACCGATCTCAAAACCGGCAAGGTGCTCATGGATGTCAATGCGCCTATTCCTAAAGCTGGTGAGGCAAACACGAAATCCGTTTACTGTGCTTCCGGTCAGACCAAGGATTACTTTTTCCCCATTACCATGACCAACAAGGCATATATCGATGTCTTTAAGAAATCCAACCTGGAAAGAATTGCCTCTATCTTTCTTGAAGGAACTGAAGCCGATCCAGGCGTTCCGTATCTCTTCTATCATGGTTCCAACTCACCGGACATGACCAAAATGCTGATTTCCGTGAATGAGTCTGATAAACAGCACGGTAAAGTAATCGGTAAAATTCACCTGATGCTGCTTGATGCCAAAGCTCTGGAAAAAGGTGAAGTCAAGCTGCTCAAGAGATCGGTTATTCCCGGCAACGCCGGCAAGACTATGAACTTTCGTTCAACCTGGTCTAGAGACGGAAAACTTATTGCCCTTTCCGGCGCTGACACCATGTATGTTATTGATGCGAACACCCTCAGCCTTGTTGCCCGCCAGCCAATGGGCAAACTTGAAGAGAATCATGATGCCATGTTTACCCCGGATGGTAAATATATCATCGCGACCTCCAGAACCAAAACCCTGTCAAAAGGCAACTCTCCCAAAATCGGTAAGGACAGCCCTTATTGTTCTGAAGAAATTGCTCCGGAGAAACTGGGTAACGATGACTACACCATGGACGGTCAGCTGAAGCTGTACGATGTTGCAGCTAAAAAGTTTATCGGCCAGGCAACCTCCACCTGTTTGACCTGCCATAATGAAGAAGGCGTTGATCAGCACGCAGTACTCTGCGGCCTTGATGCAAACTTCAAGTAAGCAGTCCGTTTACCTTGTATAACAAAACCGGAAGGGGCAAAGCTCCTTCCGGTTTTTTCGTTTCATTTCGAATATGTTAAAAGTGCCATAAAAAACAGCTCGACCTGTTCGCCGGAACGATGTTCCCGGCATCACAAGGGACTCTGTCTCCATGCCGACCTGAATATGTGTAAGAGTTCACCAAACACCCCACGGAGTCTAGGCTTACCTACCTCTTCGTCCAATCAGGCATCCTTACATAGATGGGCTATAGTTCGTCGGCCTGCTTGAACGAATATAGAGCACCAAAGTCTGCGCTTATCTGGTAAGCTTTTACAGTACCAGAATATAGCCGGCTTCGGATACCCTGGTGAACTATTACGAATATATTGGGCAGGCCCTGCTTACCGGTGCGTTATCCAATTGTTTTTCAAATCATCTTGCAGTACATAACATCTGATTGTATTCATCAACCCAACATTCAAGACAGATCACATGCCCCAAAAAAAAATAGACTCTATCCTTTGCATTGCCTGGAAAACCGTCAGCCGTAAAATCTTCCGCAATATTGTGCTGGCAATGGCAGTGGCCCTGCTGGTTTCGCTGCTTGTATTTGCCCTGCTCTTTAACCGGGCAGTGCATGATGATGTCGAAGCCGCCTCCCGAAAACTTGGGGCCGACATTGTCATGGTTCCTGCCGGCGCTATGACGGTTGCTGAAGAATTCATCCTTGAGAGCAAGAAAAAGGGCTTTTACATGGATAAGGCGATCTATGATAAAGTCAGAACTATGCCTGAAGTCAAAGCGGCCACATACCAGATCTATCTTGAAACCCTGGAATCCGGATGCTGCAGCATTGTTGCCGGTCAGGTCGTGGCCTTTGATCCTGAAACCGACTTTGTCATCGCCCCCTGGTTCAATGAACCGCCGCCGCCACTCCATGATGGCGAAGTCTATATCGGCAGTTATGTATATGAATATCTTGGTCTGATAGACACCCCCACCCTGTTTAACAACAAAGTGAAAGTTGTCGCTGACCTCAACGAAACCGGTACCGGACTGGATCACGGCCTCTTTATGCGGGTAAAAGATCTCAACAAAATATCCTCTGAAGTGACCGGAAAATACAAGCCGGGCGAGATTTCCATCATCTTCCTGAAACTGAAAGAAGGGGCGGACGAGTATACATTCCTCAATAAACTTGCGGTTCTCTTCCCCAATATCGGTACAATGACCAAGGGCAGTATCGGCGCCGATGTCAGAGCGACACTGGAAGATATAACCAAAGTTTTTTCCATTACTATTTTAATATCCTCCGCTCTGGCGGTTCTTCTGGCATGGTCGACCTTTACGGCCCTGGCCAATGAACGTCGCCGTGAAGTGGGGATTTTACGGGCGATCGGCGCCCATAAATCACATATCCTGAAAATGTTTTTATCCGAAGCGGCAATTATCAGTCTGCTTGGCGGGCTTGTCGGTCTCGGTATCGGCAATTATCTCATTCAACACCTTGCCGGTGATTTCGATCTCTTAAGCAAACTGGGTGCCTATGCTTCGTTTTCCCTGCTCAATGTCTTTTACAGTGTTGTGGCCATGTTGATCGGGGTTAGTGTCTGTCTGATCGGGGCTGCAATTCCGGTTATCAGGCTGGCCCGGCTGGAACCTCTTGAGGCCATAAAGGAAGATTAACGGCCGCAATCGAGCCCTGTTCGGCAGACAACAACAATGAAAACAGTTGTATACTCGTTACACCGCATCGCGCTGTAACGAGTATACAAACTCTATTGACCCTTCTCCTCTGATCAGGCAACACTCATATCTCACAATCCGCTGGCGCTGTTCAGCCGTCTATCGAAATGATACTACGCCACAGATAAATGAAAATACTCGGATCCGAGTTTAAAGATCAACGACGAGGATCAAAGGCCTCACGCAGGGCCTCACCGATAAAGATCAGCAGGACCAGCATCCCGACAAGGACCAGGAAGGTGGAGAGCGACAGCCACCAGGCATCGATGTTGGCCTTGCCCTGGGCAAGCAGTTCACCAAGGCTCGGGGTTGAGGGCGGCACCCCGAGGCCGAGAAAGTCAAGGCTTGTCAAGGCCAGGATAGCTCCCGACATGCGAAACGGCAGAAAGGTGATCACCGGGGTCATACCGTTGGGCAGCAGGTGCCTGTACATAATGGTCAAGTTGCCAACCCCAAGGGCCTTGGCGGCCTTGACATACTCCATGTTCCGCCCTTTAAGAAATTCCGCCCGTACATAGTCGGAAAGTCCCATCCAGCCGAACATGGAGAGCAGAACCAACAGCAAAAGAAGGCTGGGCTTAAAAATCGAGGCAAAGATAATGAGCAGGTACAACTCCGGCATCGCACTCCAGATCTCGATAAAACGCTGAAAGACCAGATCAGTCCTGCCGCCGAAATAACCCTGAACCGCTCCTGCAACTATCCCTAGCAGAGTGCCGACCGCAGTCAAGGCAAAGCCAAACAGGACCGACAGGCGAAAGCCATAGATCAGCCTGGCCAGCACATCCCTGCCCCGGTCATCGGTGCCGAGCAGATTTTCCCTGGTCGGCGGCGAGGGGACCGGTTGGTCAAGGTTCAAATTTATGGAGTTATAACTGTAGGGATTGGGAGGAAAATACATCCTGTTTTTCCCACTGGTCAACCGATCAAGGATAAACGGATCCCGGTAATCAGTTTCCGTTTCAAAATCACCGCCGAATACAGTTTCCGGATAGCTTTTCAACAGAGGGAAATACTGGTGCCCCTCATAGCTGACCAGCAGTGGTTTATCATTACTGAGCACTTCTGCAAACAGGCTGGTGACAAAGAGCAGCATAAAGAGAAAAAGGGAGTAATAGCCCCGCCGATTCTTTTTAAAGGCACGCCAGCGCCTGCGGTTGAGTGTATCTCTAGATGTTTTACCTGGAGTCATGCCTACTGCACCTTGTCAAAACTGATCCTCGGATCGACCAGCACATAGCTGAGATCGGAGAGCAGACGTGAGATAAGACCTATAATAGTGAAAAAATACAGGGTTCCAAGAACAACGGGATAGTCGCGATTCAGGACCGACTCGTAGGCGAGCAGCCCCATTCCGTCGAGTGAAAAAATCGTCTCAATGAGCAGGCTGCCGGTAAAGAACGCAGTGATAAAAGAGCCTGGAAAACCGGTAATAATCGGAATAATGGCGTTGCGAAAAACGTGTTTGTATAATACCTGTTGTTCCGATAAGCCCTTGGCTCTTGCGGTCATGACATACTGCTTGCGAATCTCCTCAAGAAACGAGTTTTTAGTCAGCAGAGTCATAACCGCCAGACTGCCGACGGCGGAAGCGGTAATGGGCAGCACCATATGCCAGAGGTAATCAAGAATTTTCGACATCCAGTCAAGATCCGCCCAGTTGTCCGACACCAACCCGCGTAATGGAAAAATATTCCAGAACGAACCGCCGCCGAAAAGAACAATCAGGACAATACCGAGAACAAACCCGGGAATAGCATAACCGACCAGGATAAACGTACTGGTCAGCATATCAAAGCGGGAACCATCCCGGACTGCTTTGGCTATCCCCAGTGGAATGCAGACGGAATAGACAATAATAAAGCTCCAGAGCCCCAGCGACATGGAAACCGGCAGTTTGGAGATCACCAGTTGGGCAACACTTTTATGGTGATAATAGGACTGACCGAAATCAAAAACCAGGTACGAAGACATCATGGAGACAAAACGGGTCAGGGGCGGTTTGTCAAAGCCGTACAGCTTTTTCAGCTGCTCAACCCTGTCCGAATCCAGGCCCTGATTTCCCTGGTACAGGCCGACCCCGCTCCCTGCAGCGGCCTCACCGCCGCCATGGTTCTCCAGCTGGGTCATCATCCGTTCAACCGGACCACCCGGAACAAACTGGGTTATGGTAAAGGTGATGAGCATGACCCCGAAAAGGGTTGGGATCATGAGCAGCAGCCGTTTAAGGATATATCTGTTCACACTTCCACCACCGAAACAGAGCCACCGCGGCGGGAATCTCCGACTCCGCATTTGCCGGGAACAACGACATGGACCCCACCAAAATACATGGATTGCTCCTGCCAGATATTCACCGGCAGAGTCTGCTTGAGAGCAGCAAGGGATTCTGGAGCAAAACCCGGCTCAATCTGCAGGACCTCTCCATCAAAATGGAGCCTGGGGCTCTGGACCGCCAACTCAGGTTCGCGCTTAAAATCAATCAACTGGGTTAGAACCTGGGTGATTGCCGTGCGAATTCGCTTGGAACCACCGGACCCGATTACCAGTTCAACCTCGTTTCCACGCAGGAGAAGTGATGGCGACATCATCGAAGCGACCCGTTCTCCGGGCGGAGAAGAATGAAACCCTTCCGGATGCAGATCATCCTCACCCATCATGTTGTTGAGCATAACACCGGTGCCCGGAGCAAAGTACCCGGAACCTTCCCCGTTGGAGCAGGTCATTGAGGCCACATTCCCCCGGTGATCGGCAATGCTGATATGGGTCGTGCCCCGGGAAAAGAGTCGGATCCGGCGGGTGGATTCAGGAATCTTTCCCTCAGCAAGATAGGTTGCCAGTGCCTCCGGGGTGCAGACCCCCTGATCACGCAGCAACTCAACCTCC
>VAPL010712582.1_pt1 | contig 11762 bp, 6 predicted proteins | sample 3395061 | NCBI WGS metagenome assembly VAPL01 (sample SAMN08290444, study PRJNA428436) | hydrothermal vent metagenome | isolation source: Deep-sea hydrothermal vent chimney 2 | place: Pacific Ocean: Juan De Fuca Ridge | depth 2182 m m
ATATTGTACTGTTGGAAATAATATTGAGTGTGCAGAATCGTAAGCATACCTGTCTAACGTCAGATAGGATTATTTACTCAGCAAATAGCGAATTTAAAATTATAAGCGGATGAAAAAGCCTATTTTAAAAATCATTGCCCTAGTATTTTTGATTGGAGCATCAGGGTATAATTTTTCAAAAAGAGAAAGGCTAAAAGAAAATAAAGTAAATGATGACAACACAGAAATAATTGACATCGGATCGAGGCTGGAGCTATTTACAGATTATTTTCTCATAGAATCACTAGATAATGTTTCATTAAAACTTCATGAACCCATTGACCAAGGAGAGGTCATGAAATTTGATAAACCCTGGGAAAAACAATTTTCTGCTTATGGCACTATTATAAAAGAATCAGATTTATACAGATTATACTATAGAGGAGGCCTCTTGGGTGGAAAAGATGGAAGCTCATTGGAGTACACTTGTTATGCTGAATCAAAAGATGGTATCAACTGGACAAAACCCAATTTAAAAATATATAATATCCATGGAACATTAAACAATAATGTTGTTTTAGCTGATGCCGCACCCTTCACTCATAATTTGAGCCCTTTTTTAGATAAAAACCCCACTGCGGAAATAAAACAAAAATTTAAGGCGCTGGGAGGAACAGAAAAAACCGGCCTGATAGCTTATGTTTCAGAAGACGGATTGCATTGGAATAAACTACAGGATAATCCTGTGATTGGTCCAAGAGTTCATGATTTTGATTCTCAGAATGTCTCATTTTGGTCTGAGACTGAACAACAATACATTTGTTATTTCAGGGCATGGGTGAAGTTTGACAAAAGATACAGATCGGTTGCACGTACCACATCAAAAGATTTTATAAACTGGACTGAACCGGTTATTATGAATTATGGAGATACTCCTCCCGAACATCTTTATACAAATCAAACATCACCTTATTACAGGGCACAGCATATTTATATATCCGTAGCTGCCAGATTTATGCCAAAACGCCAGGTGATTTCTGCTGAGGAAGCAAAAAAATTAGATGTAAATCCAAAATATTTCAAGGATTGTTCCGATGCCATTTTGATGACCACACGTGGAGGTAATTCGTATGATCGGACTTTTATGAAAAGTTTTATTCGACCGGGAATCGGATTGCAAAACTGGGTTTCGAGATCCAATTATCCAGCCCTTAACATCGTACAAACTGGCCATGAAGAAATGTCGATTTATGTAAATCAGGATTATGCTCAGCCTACCGCACATCTGCACCGATATACACTGCGCATCGATGGTTTCACTTCAGTGAATGCCCCATATAAAGGTGGTGAGTTGATGACTAAACCAATCCAATTCACTGGGGATAAGCTAATGATTAATTTTGCGACATCAGCGGCAGGATATGTAAAAGTTGAGATACTCGATTTAGACGGGACTACAATTGATGGATTTGAATTGGAGCATGCTAAAGAAATTATTGGAAATGAAATTGAAAAAGTTGTTAGTTGGGCTGGAAATCCAGATTTAAAACAACTAAATAATAAAACAGTCAGGCTTAGGTTTGTGATGAAAGATGCGGATTTGTATAGTATTCGATTTAAATGAAAATATTTATTAGAGTGGGAAAATTATAATAGATCAATACCACACTTCTATCAAAAAGTATATCGAGGTTTCCATAATTTTATCGCATTGATGCCCATGTCCATTTTCCTATTAACTGTAGTTGTTAATGAGAATAAAATGACTTAGCAGGTTTTATATAGCCTTACAAAACCGGTTCAGAAAACTGATAAAAAATGTTAGCATTTTATTGATGGTTACTGGATTTCAAAAGGCCACACATCACTTCATCAACATATCGATTTTGAAGGTATCTAAATAATCCATGGATAAGGTAAGATATGCTGTGCGGACGAAATTCATATTGCTTTTGGACAGTAATTTACGATGAGGATAATGGGAATACATTAAATAGTTAGCCTAAATAATTAAATAAATAGTAAAATGAATAAATCAATTTCAACTTTCGCAGTCTTAGTATTATTACTTGGAGTAACGGGGTACAATTTCTCCATAAGTAAGCAATTGAAAGAAAATAAAATAATAGATGTTGAAAATACTAACATAATTGATATTGGTTCAGGACTTGAACTATTTACTAGCCATTATCTGATTGAGTCTTTAAACAATGTTTCACTAAAACTTCATACGCCCATTGACAAAGGTGCGGTTATGAATTTCGATAATCCATGGGAAGGGCCGTTTTCGGCATATTGTACAGTAATAAAAGATGGTGATTTATTCAGGTTGTATTATAGAGGAATTCCAATAGCTGGTAAGGACGGAAATGATAGCGAGAATACCTGTTATGCTGAGTCTACTGATGGAACTACCTGGATAAAGCCCAACTTAAAAATTTATAAGATTGACGGAACATTAAATAATAATGTTGTTCTGGCTAATGCCGCACCCGTCACTCATAATTTCAGCCCATTTATTGACAAAAATCCAAATGCAAATCCAAGACAAAAATATAAGGCACTTGGCGGAACTTCAGAAAGTGGATTAGCCGCTTATGTGTCTGAGGATGGCATACATTGGAATCTCCTAAAAAAACCAGTGTTCAGCAAGGGTATTTTTGATTCACAGAATGTTTCATTCTGGTCAGAAAGTGAAAAATTATATGTCTGCTATTTTAGAACATGGTCTGGGGAAGGTTATAATGGTTTTAGATCTGTGAGCCGTACCACATCAAGGGATTTTATCCACTGGGAGGACCCGGTTAAAATGAAATTTGGAGATACACAAATGGAACATCTTTATACCAATCAAACATCACCTTATTACAGGGCACCGCATATTTATATATCCGTAGCTGCCAGATTTATGCCAAAACGTCAGGTGATTTCTGCTGAGGAAGCAAAAAAATTAGATGTAAATCCAAAATATTTCAAGGATTGTTCCGATGCCATTTTGATGACCACACGTGGTGGAAATTCGTATGAACGGACTTTTATGAAAAGTTTTATTCGCCCGGGAATTGGTTTGCAAAACTGGGTTTCGAGATCTAATTATCCGGCATTAAATGTAGTGCAAACGGGCGATGAAGAAATGTCGATTTATGTTAATCAGGATTATGCTCAGCCAACTGCACATTTGCATAGGTATGTTTTACGTATAGATGGTTTCGTCTCTGTGAATGCTCCTTACAAAGGTGGTGAGATGGTGACTAAACCAATCCAATTCACTGGGGATGAGCTACAGATTAATTTTGCAACCTCTGCGGCGGGATATGTAAAAGTTGAAATTCTCGATTTGGATGGTAAAAAAATTGAAGGTTTTGAAATGGAAAATTCTAAAGAAATTATTGGAAACGAGATTGAAAAAACAGTTACCTGGAAAGGAAATCCGGATTTGGAACAATTAAATGATAAACCTGTCAGACTCCGATTTGTGATGAAAGATGCGGACTTGTATAGTATTAGGTTTAAGTAAACTGTTGAAAAATATAACAAGTCTATTTACCGTATTTTTTGTGGTATTGTCCCTTATCCAACACCAGTCAATTATTTATTATTAGTACATTAATCATCCATTATTTTGAAATTTTTCACATCTGTTATTCTTTTATTATTTCTAATTCATCCTTCCTTTTCACAAGAGACAGAGATTATTTATTTATCAGGTCAGGACTCTAAATCAACTGTTGATTGGGAGTTTAAAGTATCAAAAGGATCTCAAGCTAATATTTGGACTACCATACCCGTACCTTCAAATTGGGAACTTCAAGGATTTGGAGCATATAATTACGGGCATGATGATAATAAATCGAATGAAATTGGATTTTACAAATATCATTTTAATGTTTCGAAAAGGCATTCAAATAAAAAAATTACCATTGTTTTTGAAGGAAGTATGACAGATACAGAAGTAAAAATAAATGGAAAATTGGCAGGAGATGTACACCAAGGAGGCTTTTATAGATTTGAATATGATATTACCAATTTGGTAAATTATGATAACAATAATTTATTAGAGGTAACTGTAAATAAAGTTTCAGCAAATAAAAGTATTGAAATTGCAGAACGCAAATCCGATTATTGGGTTTTTGGAGGAATTTATAGACCTGTATATCTAAAAATCGAACCTCAAAAGCATATCATCAGAACAGCAATCAATGCAAAATCGGATGGCTTTTTTAGTGTAGATATTTATTTTGATACTAAAGGTGAAGAGGCTTTAGTGGAGGCGCAAATTATACAACAAAATGGCAAGAAATTGGGAGGGTTATTTTCAGGTAATATAGATGAAGATTCAAATCACATTACTTTAAAAATTACAATAGCTGGACAGAAAAATTGGACAGCAGAGTCTCCAACTTTATATTTTATAAATATAAAGTTAAAGCAAAAAAAGCAAACCATTCATTCCATAAGAGAGCGTTTTGGCTTCCGCACTATTGAGGTTCGAAAAGGCAAGGGTATTTTCTTAAATGAAAAAAGGATTGCTTTAAAAGGAGTTAACCGACATAGTTTTTGGCCATCTACAGGTAGGGCGTTAAATAGAGATAATTGCTTGATGGATATTAAATTGATGAAGGAAATGAATATGAATGCTGTTCGTATGTCTCACTATCCACCGGATACTTATTTTTTGGATTTATGCGATGAATATGGTTTGTACGTGTTAGATGAATTGGCGGGTTGGCAAAAACCATCTTATGACACAGAAACAGGAATTAGGTTAGTAGAGCAAATGGTAATTAGAGATGTAAACCATCCTTCCATATTGTTTTGGGATAATGGAAATGAAGGAGGATGGAATAGAGAGATTGACGATGAATTTGCTAAGTATGATCCTCAAAAAAGAAATGTATTGCATCCATGGGAACTATTTGGTGATATTGATACAGATCATTATGAAGGTTATGAAAGTGTGAAAAAAAAGTTAAATGGTGACAATATATTTATGCCCACTGAACATTTACATGGGCTTTATGATGGTGGTCTCGGAGCGGGGTTGGATGATTATTGGAAATTAATGTGGGGGAACCCTTTAAACGGTGGTATGTTTCTGTGGGACTTGATTGATGAAGGTGTGGTTAGGTTTGATAAAAATGGGATGATTGATGTTGATGGAAATCATGCAGGCGATGGAATATTAGGACCCTACCGCGAAAAGGAAGCAAGTTTTTATACGATAAAAGAAATATGGTCGCCAGTTTATATCGAAACGAATGATAAAATAAATCCGATGATAGATGGCGAAATTGTGGTTGAAAACAGGTATGATTTTACTAATTTAGATGAGTGCACTTTTAAATGGCAAATGGTTAAGTACGCTGATATTGCGGACAAATTTCCTGGAAAAATCGAGCTTGCCAACGGCTCGGTCAAAGGACCAAATATTTCATCGGGCAATAAAGGAGTTCTAAATTTAAACTTACCGAAAGTTAACAATGCCGATGCATTGGTCTTAACTGGATACGACAAATACCAGGAAGAAATTTATACGTGGAAATGGAAATTGAATGATAATTTACATTTTGTAAACTCTAAAATTAAATTATCTGGAAAAACACCTCAGCTCAAAGAGCTGGATACATTAATAACTTTGAGCACAGAAGATTTTGATTTTAATTTTAATAGCAAAACAGGTTTGCTATTAAATGTTACAAACAGAGGACATGCCATTCCATTTAACACTAAATCATTATTTGTTTCCAATCAAATTACGAATAACAATAGTCAACAAAATGTAAACTTAATTGTAGGCAAATCAAAAAGCAGGAGAAGTATTGAGGTAAAAAATCATCCTGAATTTAAGATGTTAAAGTGGACAGTTTCCGGGAATGGATGGTTAAAATTGGACTATGAATATGTAGTACAAGATTCCTTAGATTATTATGGAGTTTCGTTTAATTATCCAGAAAACAGAATGCATGGTATGAAATGGCTTGGCAAGGGCCCTTATAGAGTTTGGGGTAACAGGCTCAAAGGTCAAACTATAGATGTTTGGGAAAATACATATAATAATTTTGCTGCTGGCAGCCGATGGGATTATCCTGAGTTTACTGGATATTATGCAAATTTTTCTTGGGTGGTATTTGATACGCAAGACGGATCAATTTCCGTGGTTGCAGAAAATGACGAATTATATCTAAGGATGTATTCACAAATTGAAGCGATAAAGCCAAGAGGGACAAAAATGATCTGGCCAGATGGAGATATTTCTTTTTTACATAAAATACCTGCAATTGGCACAAAATTTCAAAAGGCAGATTCACTTAAACCGATTGATAAGGGGATGAGTGTTGAAGTGTCTAATTCTGCTACAATTTATTTTTATTTTGGAATGATAGAATAGTTATTGAAAGAAATGAAAATTACAGAAAAATTATAGTATTAAAATTTATAAAAGTAAAATGAAGATCATCAATTTAATATTAGTCATACAAATAATTTTTCAAGCAATTGGCTGTAAAGAGCGTGAAGAAATTGGCGAAAAGGAAATTGCTCAATTAAAGAAATCAGTTACCCAAACCAACACCAATTGGCAGTTGTTTATTGATGACCATTGGATTGCAGAAAGCCACAATATCAATTCTACTTTGCACCAACCTGAAAAACATCCAAATAATCCATTGATAATTGGTGATGTCCCATGGGAACAAAATCCATATTGTTTTGGCACGGTTATCTACGATGAAGAGGATTCTATTTTTAAATTCTGGTATCAGAGCTATAATTATGATGATTCCGTATCAGAGAGAACACCGATTTTATATGCTACAAGTGTCGATGGCATACAGTGGAATCGGCCAAACCTTAATTTGTATGAATTTCAAGGATCAAAAGAAAATAATATTGTATTACAAAATTATGGTTATCATGATCTCTACTCTCCCAGTGTTATAAAAGATAACTTAGAAAACGACCCCGACAAAAGATATAAAATGATCTGGTGGGATTTCCCATTGGGGGAAGAAGGTTATCAGGATGATGGGATGTGTGTCGCTTTTTCACCTGATGGTATCCGTTGGGAAAAATACCCCAATAACCCAGTAATGCATGCTTACAAATCGGAGCAATCAATCAGTGACGTGATGTCTTTGATACAAGATACTAATACTGGAAAGTATGTGGCGTATACCAAAGGATGGGCCGATCCATGGCCGTCGCACAGACAAATTGTGCGTGTAGAAAGTACGGATTTTATTCATTGGTCAGAACCGGAAGTAGTAATTCGTCATGCACATGATTTGAAGGATCCACAGTCCTATGGCATGACAGTTTCACAGTATGGCAACAATTATATTGGGATGATGTACTCCTATAAAAAACCAGGAAACGAAACCATAGATGTTCAGCTTGCCATAAGTCATGATAATAAGCAATGGGTCAGAGTTGCTAATCAGGAAACTTTTATTCCACTTGGTGCAAATGGAAATTGGGATGATGGGATGATCTTTTGTGCCCCTGTGTTTAATCATGGAGATAGGACAATGATATACTTCAGTGCATGGGATAATTCACATGATAGTAAGGAGCGCCGGCGGAGTGGTATTGGCCTTGCTACTCTGCGCCACAATGGTTTTGTTTCTTTGGATGCATCCGATATTGGAAATGTTACTACGCACCTAATAAAAAATGCCAGCGGGCCATTACTTGTAAATGTGAATTCCGCCAGGGGGTCATTGTGCGCTGAATTAATTGACGACAAAGGAAAATCTCTTGTTGGCTATTCGATGAATGAGTGTTTGCCAATTAAATCTGATGATATTTCAAAGGTTGTTAGGTGGAAAAATCACGCAGCATTACCAGAAAAAAGACAAACATTCCGAATTCGTTTCCAGTTGGAAAATGCTTCACTTTATGCTTTTTATTCAGGTTCTAAGGCTGTTCGCATAAATAAATAGGTTAATAAATTCTATTGCTATATAAATTAATAAAAGACAATGTTAAAATTAGGTATGATAGGGATGAGCAAAGGAAATGGTCATCCATATTCATGGTCGGCAATCATCAATGGAAATTTTAATAAAGCGGAAATGAATAAGTGTGGTTTTGCCGGAATCCCACTTTATCTTGAAGCAAATAGTGATACCCTTGGAATTGATGGCGCACAGGTTACTCATATCTGGACGCAAGACAGAAAGATCTCAGAGCATATTTGCAAAGCGGCTCAGATAGATAATGTGGTTGATGAAGTAGAAGATATGATAGGAAATGTGGATGCAGTATTGCTCGCTCGAGATGATCCGGAATATCATGTGGCTATGGCTAAACCTTTTTTAGATGCGGGGATTCCAATATTTATTGATAAACCCTTGGCCATCACATCTGACGATCTTGCCTATTTTTCGGAAGAAAATCGAAGTGGAAAATTCATAATGTCATGTTCTTCCATGCGGTACTCTTCCGAGTGTCGTGCAGTTAAAACTGAAATGGCAGATATGGGAAATATTGAACTTGTTACAGTTGTTGGAGTGAAAGATTGGACGAAATATGGGATTCACATGTTGGAAGGACTTTTTGCTCTCTTGGATGATCCAATCCCCGAATCCGTTCAGCACATAAGTGAATCCGGCAAAGATATTGTATTTATAAAATTTCAAAATGGCATTTTGGCGACCGTCCATTTATTCATGGATATTACTGCTACTTTCCAACTTTCGATTTTTGGACACAACAGTTGGCAATTGATTGAAATTAAAAATTCATATTCAATGTTTAAGGAGAACCTTATAGAATTTGTAAAGTCAGTCGGTGAAGGGAAACCGCGTCTTGCATTTGAAAAAACAGAGCGTATAATTCGCACATTAATCGCCGCCAAAGAAAGCCTTGAGCTCGATGGAAAAACGATTCGTCTGATTTGAAATATTTTTTCTTTCAAGGGAAATCTAATATCATTTTTAAAGGGAAATACAAATGAATGTCAAAGAACTATTGAGTTTAAAAGGGAAAGTTATTTTGGTTACTGGTGGAGCAGGTAGCTATGGAAAGCGCATTGTCGAAGGATTGGCAGAAGCAGATGGCACTATCATCACCGCATCTCGAAATCTTAAGGCGGGACAAACACTTGCCCAGAGTTTACGCTCCAAAGGAATGGATGTTCATGCCATGCGTGTTGATCAGGCAGATCATGATGCTGTCATGATGCTGAAAGAACAAGTGTTAAAAAAATTTGGAAGATTGGATGTTTTTGTGAATAATGCTGTGAGTCGTCCCATGGAAGGCTACAACGAACCAATTGAAAATTTCGCAGAGTCCATGCGTGTGAATGGTACAGGCATGATGGATATTTTACGTGAAATGACTGACCTGATTGCCAAAAGCGGAGGAGGTAGCATCATCAATATTAGTTCAATGATGGGCATGTTTGGACCGGATCTGTCAAATTATGAAGGGACAGATATGGGTGACATGCCCCCTGACTACTTTTTCCATCGAGGCGGGATGATCAACTTAACAAGATATTTGGCCAGATTATTGGCAAAAAAGCATATTCGTGCCAATTGCATTAGTCCGGGAGGATTATTCGATAATCAACCAAAAAGATTTGTTGAAAATTATAATAAAAAAGTTCCTGCAGGCCGCATGGCCAACAATGATGATATCAAAGGATTGGTAGTGCTGCTTGCATCAGATGCTTCCGCCTATATCAATGGTGAAAATATATTGATGGATGGAGGAATGCATTGTTAAAAAAATAGATTTTAGATACGGAATATGAAGAAAGCATCAAACTATCTATTTGGGTTAATTATAATAATAGCAACTACTCTGTGTGGTCAAGAGAAAGATGAATCAAATGATAATTATGCTCATAGTGGACTACACAAACTTGAATATAACAATCCCGGTTTACTGGTGGATTTAGATGCGGGATTTAAAGCCATTCCGATGTCCATGGATTTTGACGGTGACGGGGATTATGACCTGCTTATTTCAGAATCAGGTGCCTATATAGAAGCTGGGATTTTTTATTTTGAAAATATAAGCGGGAATGTCGAAATGCCGGTTTTTAGACAAGGAGAAAAAGTGTCTTATGAACGGCGAAGATTAGGATCCGATGGTAGTATGTTTGAAGCATCGAATGTAGATGGACGTGTGCATGTAATTTCTCCCGACAATGTCAGGGAACGACTATTGATTTATAAAGATGTTCCTCATAATGTTTTTTGGGATGATAATGAAATCCACCTTTCTGCAAAGGGTTTTGAGTATTTACACTTCTTCAAAAATACCCAGTGGAAAATGATCGATTTTGATGGAGATGGTATCCATGATTTAGTATGTGCTGCTTTCTCTTCAAGTTCATCACGTTTGCGTGGTGCTGGTGCCAGAGAGAGAAAAAATGCTTACTCAAGATTTGAAAAACACAATCGGCTTGTATTTTTTAAAAATAATGGAGATGACGATAATCCAGAGTACGGTGATCCGATAGAGATATTAAAAGAGAATGGCGAATCGTTGGCCAAAAATCTTGCTATAAAACCCATGTTTGCCGATTACGATAATGATGGGGATATTGATTTTATAGGTATAGGAAAGACTGATGAAAATGCAAAACAAAGCGAGAAATGGAATGACAATTATTATATCTATTTTGAAAATACAGGGACAAAATCAAAATATAATTTCTCATCACGTAAAATACTCAAGTATGATGAAATCCCAATACTTATGGAATCTCGGGCAACAATACATACCACAGCGATTGACTGGGATAAAGATGGACATGTTGATATTATTGCCGGAGATGAAGGAGGCAGGATAGCATTTCTAAAAAATACAGGAAAAGTATCTGATGGTGTTCCACAGTTTTTACCACCACGACACTTTAAACAAGAGGCAAAATATGTCGATTTTGGAGCACTTACTACCCCTCGTGTTTTCGATTGGGATGGCGACGGGTTAGATGATATCATTAGTGGAAATGGTGTGGGGTATATCGGCTTTTATAAAAACCTAGGAGGAGATAGCCCAAAGTGGGATACACCAAAACTTTTAGAGATTAATGGCACTCCAATCAGGCTTATTGCAGATGAAGCACTTCCAAACACCGAAGAGCCTAGATGGGGTTATACCACTATTGATGTGGGTTATTGGGACGAAGATGAACTTCCCGATATTTTAGTAAATGAACACAATGGAAATATTGTTTTCCTGAAAAATATTGGGAATAGAAATGATCCTAAGCTTGCACCACCTCAATCAATAACCGTACAGTGGAAAGGAAAGCCACAAAAACCTGCCTGGGTACCAGGGACTTCAAATGGCAATGAGCTTCTGGCTCCCTGGAGAACATCACCTTTTATCATAGACTTTAATAAAGATGGACTTAATGACCTTGTAATGCTGGATTATAAAGGCTTTCTATCCGTTTACCTGCGCTATAAAGAAAATGATGAATTGCTATTGGCGCATCCTAAAAGAAGCTTTGTTTATCCTTCGGGGAAACCAATTCTTTTAAATCAACGAACCGGATCCAGTAGCGGGCGATTAAAAATTACCTTTGCAGATTGGGATGGTGATGGTCTAAAGGACTTGGTCTTTTCATCGAAGCCGGCAGTGGATTGGATGAAAAATATGGGGATGAAAGATGGGAAAATGATGCTTCAATACATGGGGCGAGTGGTTTCCAGAACTTTGATGGGACACACAGATGGACCGGTTGTTGCCGACTGGAACAGGGATGGAATTCCCGATCTCTTGGTAGGTACCGAACACGGCGTTTTTTACCATTGGGAACGACC
>VAPL010083492.1_pt1 | contig 11761 bp, 11 predicted proteins | sample 3395061 | NCBI WGS metagenome assembly VAPL01 (sample SAMN08290444, study PRJNA428436) | hydrothermal vent metagenome | isolation source: Deep-sea hydrothermal vent chimney 2 | place: Pacific Ocean: Juan De Fuca Ridge | depth 2182 m m
GGTATTGTTTGCGGTAAAGTAATCTCTAATACGTACGATATTAGGATGCGAAAACTGCGCTAATGTTTTCGCTTCTTTCAAAAAAATCTGTAGGCCTTGCTGATAAAAGTCTTGGTCTTGTTTTGAGTTCGCTCTCACTGAAATATTATCAACATCACGGCTAACAGAGGATAATGGCAAAAACTCCTTTATAGCTGCCGTTGTATCTAATAACTTATCCCAAACTAGATAAGTCACACCAAATCCTCCCGGTTTACCTAGCACAGGCCCTATCAAAAAACGATTGTTCAATAATGTTTTGAAGGGTAGAGCAACAGCATTCCTTTTTGGCGCAACACCACCACAATGCCTACAATTTTCTTTACAACCTTTATCTTTCATACAAATCAGACAAAGTGTCTCAATATTGCTCATGTTGATGATAGTTTAGTGAGATTCTCTAATAATAGAAAAATTTCTCCATTCCTGCAAACAACTCTATATCAACATTAGGCAAAAAAAAGACAAAAAAAAACCAACAAAGCAAAGCATGATACTTTTACTTTGTTGGCTATTCAGCTACAAGAGCGTTAATAATCCCTCTTCTAGCGGCCCATCGAATATATGGGTTTTATTTACTTAAAATACTTAACCCTTTTAATAAGGTCAATGCTTGATATAACGGATAATCACGCACATCTAATTTGCTATCATCATCCTTTTCATCAACCGGCTCAACTTGTTTTTTATCTTTACCATTACCATTTTCTAAATGATGTGACAAGTCAGCTTCTTTGACCGGTTTAAACCCTGATCCCTCGACAGTTTCCAACTTCACCCTAGCCAAGACAATATCAGGATCAATACCTTCAGCCTGTATGGAACGTCCTGAAGGAGTATAGTATCGAGCCGTTGTTAACTTAACAGCAGCCGTACTGTTTGTAGGCAAAATTGTCTGTACAGAGCCTTTACCAAATGACCTTTCCCCCATGATAATAGCCCGTTTATGATCTTGCAAAGCACCAGCAACAATTTCAGAAGCAGATGCTGAACCAGCATTAATCAAAACGACTACCGGTACACCATTAATTACGTCACCAGGCGAAGCATTGAATCTCATTTTTGAATTTTTAATTCGCCCTTCAGTATAAACAATCAATCCTTGTTCTAAAAAGGCATCACTGACTTCAACAGCAGCATTTAAAACTCCTCCAGGATTATTTCTTAAATCTAAAACCAAACCTTTTAAATCAGATTGATTCTCTTTTTTTAACTCAGCAACCGCCTCAATAACACCTTGCCCAGTTTTGGACTGAAAACTACTTATTCTGATATAGCCATAGTCTTGTTCAAGAATCTTGTTTTTTACACTCTTAACTTTAATGATTGCTCGAGTAATTGACACTTTCAGTGGAGCTGCTTCACCTTCTCTAATAACCGTCAATAAAATAGTGCTTCCGGGTTTTCCTCGCATAATTTTGACTGCATCAGCTAATGACATCCCCTTAACAGGTTTCTCATCAAGCCTGACAACTAAATCACCCGACTTCATTCCCGCTTTTGCGGCAGGTGTATCATCAATTGGCGATACCACCTTAACAAATCCATTCTCCATAGTGACTTCTATACCTAAGCCACCGAACTGCCCCATCGTTCCTTCCCTCAGTTCTTTATATTGTTCAGTATCTAAATACGCTGAATGAGGATCCAAACCAGATAGCATGCCTTTGATTGCATCTTCCAACAATTTTTTGTCAGACACGGGCTCCACATAATCCCTTTTAATTCTGCCAAACACTTCAGTGAAAGCCCTCAATTCTTCATAAGGTAAAGTGACAGTATCGACTTTAACCTCTGCCGTTGTTTTTGGAACAGGATTATCCCGTTCAGCAAAGACACTTCCACCGATGCTCAAAAGAACACCCAATACGATTCCCAGAAATAAAATTACACTGTTTTTCTTTTTAAGCATGTGTTTTAACACTCCAAATACTAGATTCCTAACGACTTTTATTGATGCCGAATTTTTCGACACCATGTTACCGGGTTAACCGGCTTACCCTTTTTTCTAATCCCAAAATATAATCCTGAATCTGATTGCCCACCACTTTGACCTACCGTTGCAATAACATTACCCGTCTCTACCCAATCTCCGACACTTTTATACAAACTTTGATTAAAAGCATAAAGCGTCATATAACCTTTGCCATGATCAATGATAGTTAACAATCCATATCCTCGCAACCAATCCGCATAAACTACACGACCGCGAGTAACAGCTCTGATATTTGTACCTTCCCTAGCTTTGATTAAAACACCATCCCATTGGCTATCAGAGCGGTGAGTAGCAAAGTTTTTTATTATTTTACCTTTTAAAGGCCAAGGCAATTTTCCTTTTAACTTAACAAATTCTTTAACAGCACCTTCTTCAAATGGAAAATCATCCATCGTCTGTTGCAATGATGAAATGAGTAACTTTAATCTTTTTTCACTGCTTTTAAATTGGTTTAGTTGTTGTTTTTTTGAAGAATACTGTTTATTTATTTTAGCTAATAAGAGCTGACGATCCTTCTTGGTTTTCAACAAAATAGAGCGCTGTATCGTTCTTTTATGGAGTTCTTCTTTTAATAAGCCACTTTCTGTAATGCGTTTCGCTTCCAATTCCTGTAATGTGTTCAAATCTACATTTATTTTTTCAATTTTTTTTAATCTGACTTTATTTAAATAATCAAAATAGACCATGATCCGACCCGACAAAGAAGGATCTTGCTGATTCAACATTAACTTAAGCTTTTCATTGCGCCCCATACCATGAGCTGCTTTTATCTGACTTTTCAAATCATCCTTTTGAGCGTCAATTTCTCCTTGTTTACTCGCTATCTGTCGGCGATTTTTTTCCAACTTCATGTTCAACTTACTAATCTGCAGCTCTACCTTTTGTAAAAAAACTACACTTTCTCCATATTCTATATCTACTTTTTTTAGCTCAGCTAACAATGAATCTTTCTTCGTTTTTAAATCATTAATCTTACGACTAATCTGTTTAATTTTTTTTTGTAAACCGGTTAATTCTTTTGTTTTAGTTTGTACTTTTTCTGCAACGATTACCGAAGAATAAATGCAATTCACTGAAAAAACAAAGACTAATAAACATTTTAACTTCATTTTAATTTACAGTTGACAAAAAAATCACACATCCGAGTACACCTAGAATTTTTCGCCACTTTGTTGTTCTCGATATTCTAAAACCAGACATCCTAAGATTATTGTTTTTTAAAAAATAGAGTCATTGAAAAGTCCAATTCGTTACGACAATACACTCAAGAGATTCGTTCAATGCTTTTAAATTAATGATCTCCCTGTCATCTCACTGGGTTGCTCTAAGCCTAAAATATGTAACATAGTGGGCGCCAAATCTGACAAACAGCCTCCATCAGCTAATGGCTTAGTCCCTCCCACATGAACTAAAGGCACAAGATTTGTAGTATGTGCAGTATGAGCCTGACCGGTCCCTTCTCCAACCATCATTTCAATATTTCCATGATCGGCTGTCACTAACATTTGCCCACCCACTTCGTGCAAAGCATCAACGATCTGCTGTAGCGACGTATCTATTGTTTCCACTGCAATCACAGCAGCTTCTAATATACCTGTATGCCCTACCATATCGCAATTTGCATAATTGCATATAATAACATCTTGTTGCCCACCTTTAATGGCATCTAACAAATGTTGGGTGACTTCTGGCGCACTCATTTCAGGTTGCAAATCATATGTTTTGACCTGTGGGGATGGTACCAAAATTCGCTCTTCGTTTGCAAAGGGCTCATCCCGCCCACCATTAAGAAAGAAGGTAACATGAGCATATTTTTCGGTTTCAGCCAAACGCAGTTGCTTCATACTCGCTGAACTTAACACTTCACCCAGTCCATTTTTTACATCAACAGGAGAAAAGGCAACAGGATAATCAAATTTTTGGTGATATTGTGTTAAAGTCGCATAGCATCCACGATGAGGCTCACAACCTCGTTCGAACCCATCAAATTCTATTTCTGTCAGGGCACGGGAAATTTCTCGCGCTCTATCGGCACGAAAATTCATAAATACAACCGAATCATCTGGATCTAAAACGATCACCTGTCCATTTTCATCGACAATAGCAGTAGGCAATACAAACTCATCTGTTTCGCCTCTATCATAAGCCTCTTTCAAGCCTTGCTCAGCAGAAGTTACTTTATATTCAGTTTGACCTTTAGCAATCAAGTCGTACGCAGACTGCACCCGATCCCATCGGTTATCTCTATCCATCGCATAAAAACGGCCAATAATAGAGATAATTTTTCCAGCACCCAACTCAGTAAACTTTGCCTCTAACAATTTGATTGAATCCAATGCACTTTTTGGAGGGACATCGCGTCCATCCAAAAATGCATGCATATAAACCTTTTTTAGACCTCGTTTAACAGCTAATTCTGCCATAGCTGCAATTTGCACTTCATGACTATGGACTCCACCTGGAGATAGTAATCCCATAATATGTAAAGCTTTATTTTTGTTTATAGCTTGATCAACCGCATCACATAAGGTTTCATTTGAGAAAAAGCTCCCTTCTTTGATTGCGTTGCTAATTTTAGATAGTTCCTGTCTCATCAAGCGACCACTGCCAATATGCAAATGCCCTACTTCAGAATTCCCCATCTGTTCTTCAGGCAACCCCACAGATCCACCTGAACAATCCAATAATGTGACTGGACTGTTTTTTTGCAACTGATCCCAACAGGGCGTTTTTGCCATCGCAATAGCGTTATTTTCCTTCTCTTCTCTATGTCCGAAGCCATCCAGAATTAGTAAAACCAATGGTTTTGGTCGATTCAACATTACCCATACTCTCCATAAAGCCTATTAAAATTTGAATAGACTAATAAATTTTTATAAAAAACAACTCCACAAAACATTGAACAATAACAAACACTCTAAGAGAATTGCTAGTTTTTATTTAGTTTGCTAAGCGAATAAGCTAAAATAGAGCACATATACTAATACACGTTAACTAGCCACGTGTATAATTAATAGTTTTTTCCGTTTAGTTTAAAAATAGAAAAAACAATAATCAGCAACTACTCTATGTATTTCAACTCAATCACGCTGTGAATTCAGAAGAAATCATACTGTAAAAACATAATTTTTGGAATTAAACAGGTCACACATTGAAGCTGTTATTACATCGATCAATAGGTGCATCGGTTTAAATCCATCGATGAGTAATTTAGGTAAGACATTGCAAGACATAATTTTAAGGTTTATTTAAATGAGCAACAGCGGTGAAAAAATACTTTATGACGATGCCGACATTAATCGTGCAGCACGTTGTTTAAAAGCAATGTCACATCCATTACGCTTAAAAATTCTCTGTGTCCTGGGAACTGAATCTATCAGCGTACAAGATATAGTCGAACAAGTAGGAACCAGCCAAAGTAATATTTCTCAACATCTGGCAATTTTAAGAGAAAAAGATATTCTTGGTTATAAAAAAGAAGCTAATCGAGTGTATTATTTCATTGATGATGAACGTATGCTTCAACTCATTCGAATGATGAGAGATGTATTTTGCTCTAACTGCTAGGGGCAAATCCAGCATCCGATTAATATTCTACAGCCACAGTTTAATAGATGATGATTAAATCGAACTCATTACCAGACACTTTCGTAAAGGACTAGCAATCTTCTCGAAACAACTCGTGTGCATCCGTTTAATTTGTAAATTGAATCATCTAACTTGTGTATTATGAGCAATAAATTATTTTTTTGCCGGTACTATTAAAAAAATTTACCCTATCCATCCCATTTACCATAATTATTATACAGTTTTAACAATGGACCAATATCTAGAATTTATCTCAAACCATTATTTACTTTGTCTGGCACTTGTTGTTGTCACTTTCCTCCTACTACAAGATTTTTTTGAGAGTACCTTTAAAAAATATGAAAGTCTATCACCTTTAATTGCCGTGACAAAAATGAATAGCGATGAAACTGTAGTCATCGATGTCCGAGAATTACCTGACTATGTTAAAGGACATATAGAAAATGCCATTAGTGTCCCTCTAAGTAAATTCGCAGATAAATTAGACTCTCTGGAAAAATACAAAACAAAGCCCATCATTGTTGTTTGCCAGAACGGTGCTAGTTCAACAACTGCATGCAAAGATCTGATAAAAGCAAATTTCGAGCATGTTTTTCACCTAATTGGTGGCATGCAATCCTGGGAAGACAACAAATTCCCGATAAAAAAATCAAGCAAAAATAAAAATTAGCGCCTTTAATGTAAAACTACATCTAACGAACATACAGAAATAACAAATCTATTTAACACTAAAACTTTAGATCAGCTTAGTTATGTATCTGTTTTTTCTCGCTGTACGCAGATGTTCTTCCACTGAAAAAAAATCGTAGACACCTTCAATAATCGACAATACCCAGAGGGGAGAATTTTGCTTCAACTAAAAAACAATCCCTTGGACAAACCTTCAATAAGATAAATCATGGCCGAAAATACAACAGAAGAAAAACAATTTTCTATACAAAAAATTTATACCAAAGACATTTCCTTTGAATCACCCGGCACACCCAAAATTTTTACAGAAAAATGGGAACCTAGTGTTGATTTCAACCTGGGAACACATGCAGATCCTCTGGAAAACGAGCTAGTTGAAGTATCATTATCTATAACTGTTACCGTAAAATGTAATGACTCTACAGCTTACTTGGTCGAAGTTAAACAAGCAGGAATATTTTCTCTTGCTGGTTTTTCTGACCAGGAAATGCCTCCTATGCTAGGCAGCTTTTGTCCCAACATCTTATTTCCATACGCCAGAGAAGTCATTTCTGACTTGGTTGCTAAAGGAGGATTCCCTCAATTACTTCTTGCTCCGGTAAATTTTGATGCTTTATATGCACAACACATGCAACAGTCACAGCAGCAAGGTGCTGGTTCTAATACTGTCAACTAAAACGTCATGCAATCATCCATCAGTATTTTAGGTGCAGGATCATGGGGAACAGCACTCGCTATCCAAGCAGCCAGAAATGGATGTAAAACTCTGCTATGGGGCCATAATAAAGTACACATGCAAGCCTTATCCGAAGATAAGGAAAATAGTCGCTATTTACCTGGCCTAGCATTACCAGCATCTTTGGCAATAACTAATGATTTAGCAGAGGCAGCTGCTTTTAGCACTTTAATCCTTTTGTCAGTTCCCAGCCATGCTTTTAAGGACACTTTGCTTAAACTAAAACCTTTATTGAATGACAAAACAAAAATTGCTTGGGCTACCAAGGGGTTTGATGTTAATAACGGCTCATTACTGAGTGAAATAGTAGAAAAAATACTTTCAAAATCAACCTGTACAGCCACTCTATCAGGTCCTACTTTTGCTAATGAAGTCGCTTCTGGATTACCCACCGCGATAACGATTGCCTCAACGACAGATGAATTTTCTAGCCAGCTTGCAACAATTTTCCATAATCAATATTTTAGGACTTATACCAGTCGAGATATGATTGGCGTGCAAGTAGGTGGTGCTGTCAAAAACGTGCTAGCTATTGCTGCTGGAATTGCTGATGGCTTGGGTTTTGGCGCTAATACTAGAGCTGCTCTTATTACTAGAGGTTTGCAAGAAATTATTCGTCTCGGTATAAAACTGGGTGGACAAACAGAAACATTAATGGGGCTTGCAGGATTAGGTGATCTCATATTAACTTGCACTGATGATCAATCAAGAAATCGTCGTTTTGGTCTAGCACTTGGACAAGGAAAAAACCGAGATGAGACTATAAAACTGATTGGCCAAGAAATAGAAGGGATCTCGGCTGCACGTGAAACCTATTTACTTTCTATAAAACACGGCATTGATATGCCAATTACAGAGCAAACCTATAAAGTTTTATATGAAAACCTGGATCCAGGCGTTGCTGTGCATAATCTTTTAGCTCGTGATCAAAAAGCAGAATCCTAAAAATAATCACCTCACTACCGTTCTTATCCAACTATAAATCCTTTTAACTACCTGCCCTTCATCATGTTGAAACAAATGTCCTTCACCCTCTATTTCAAATTGTCGATAAGATTGACTCGCTTTACCTGCAATTCTTCTTTTCCTAGCACTATCAGTCACTACTGGTAAATCATACTCAGCAAAAACATCTAAAAAGGGCAATGTTATTTCCTTAATAAAATCTATAATCTGCACCTTATCATGCTTACTTTTGGGTACACCGAGACTAATGGTTACGACGGCTTTAAGATTCTCTTCAACAGCGCCTTGTTTATCATTTAAATACGAAACCGCCATCATGCTACCCAAGCCATAACCAATTAAAACAATATTTTGCACCCCAGCAGAGACTAAATAGTCAACTGCCATCTGAATACGCCTACTTGCCTCTCTAAATAAGGGATAATATTCTCTTTCCTCTGCTCCTAAACCCAATACAGGTAATTGTATAGAAAGCGTTGCCCAATTATGTTGGGGTAAATAAGTTCTTAATGGATTTATAAACTTTTTTTGATCAGGATGGCCGTCCATAGGATGTAAAATAATCGCTGTACCTAAATTCTCCTGCTCTTCAGTTTCCGTATACAGTGTTAAAAAACGCCTATCATTAGCCTTTAACCACACTATTTTTCCAGTAGAAAAATACGCCGTAATGTGTTCTGCATATTCTAGCTCTCTATATACATTTGTGGCCCAACTATTAGCACTAAATACATAAATAAGCCAAAGAAAAATTACTTTAGAGCCCGTTGTTAACTGGATGCTTAACTTATCTTTATAATATTTATTAATAAACAAAACCTCGCGACATTCGAAAGTGAACTCAAAATATGGCATGAAAAGCGTCTAATTTTATGCAAAATGATAAAACACACATCACTTCGTTTAAATAAGGAGTGGACACACCATGCTCTCATATAGAGATAAACACATGAAATTATAGACCTTGTCACACGTCTAGGTTGTTTTATTGCCCTTGAATTCCATCAATAACTGCTGAATCTCGTTAGCAGGTAATGGGAGACTGAATAAGTACCCTTGATATAAGTCACATTGCTTTCCCTTTAAAAAAACTAGTTGCGACTCTGTTTCCACACCTTCCTCAACTAACAATAAATTAAGACTTTTAGCCATCGCAATAATTGCGTACAGATCGCACCATCTTCCTTTTTAGTATCACAATAATCGATAAAGACCTTATCTATTTTTAAAGTGTCAATAGGAAATTGTTTAAGATAGCTCATAGAAGAATAGCCTGTACCAAAATCATCAATTGCAAACCTCACACCTAATTTTTTAATTTCATGCATGACTTTGATACAGTTTTCTGTGTTGTCTGCTAACACTGTCTCGGTGATTTCTAGTTCTAGATATTTTCCTTCTACTTTATTAAGATCAAGTAATTTTTTTATTTTTTTATTTTTTTATCAAGGTTATCAACAAGAAAATCACGACCCGATAAATTCACGGCTATATAAAAAGAAAGGAGTTGCTGTTCATTCCATACTGCAATTTGCTTACAGACTGTTTCCAGTATCCATAAGCTCACTTCTTCCATAAAAGATGATTCTTCTAAAATAGGAATAAATATAGCTGGAGAAATTAAACCCTGTTGCGGATGATTCCATCGAATCAATGCCTCCAAACCTTGAATAGCATTGGTTCGACAATCTACTTTTGGTTGATAAACCATAAAAAACTGGTTTTTCTCCAGGGCAGTGCGTAATTCGCCTTCATAATAAAACCTTTTGTTGATCTGCTCTTCCATTTCGATTTTAAAAAAACAATAGTTGTTTCTACCTCCTTTTTTTGCAGCATACAACGCCATATCAGCTCGTTGTACTAGTTGTTCTGGCTGTATATCGCCTGATTTGCTAATCGCATACCTACCACTGGTCCGAATGGCCAACTCTTTGCCCTGATAATAATAGGGCTCTCGTATCTTAGCCAGTATTCCATCAACCTTTTGGCTCATTACCGCTTGGTGAACCATATCAGGAAATAGAATAATAAATTCATCACCAGCTTTATGCCCTAAATTATCATTTATACATTTAAACTGGTCTAAATCTAAAAACATTAATGTCAGCGTTGTTCTGTGTCGTGCTGAAAAATCTATTTCCTGCTGAAGTTTATTGATAAAATAACTGCGATTATATAACCCTGTCAAAGAATCATTAAAAGCCAATCGTGTCATTTTTTTTTGCTGCTTAATTTGTTGAGTGATATCTCTAATATGTAGATTGAATTCTTTTATCGCCCTATTTGTAAGAGCCACTTGAGTAATCGTCAACTCTGCTGCAAATTCAACATTATGCATTCTTTTTAGAACAATCTTGTTATGTCAGTTTAGCGACAAACTGCTTTCAATGGAAAAACTTTTATCCAGATTTTTTTTAAAATCTGCTTGTTGATCTTTAGCTACAAAATAATCAATAAAACTTTTATTAATGACTCTCTGACGACCGTACCCAAAACATTTTTCTACGGCTGGATTAAACTCATGAATCACTGCTTTTTTATCAATAGTAATGATGCAATCCACTGAAGTGGATAAAATTGCATCACGTTTTGATTCGCTTGTCTTAAAAGAATCAATAGCCAACTCTCGCTGCCTGATTTCTTCCTTAACTCGAGTCAAAACCTGATTATATTGTTTTGCAATCTGACCAGCTTCTGTAAAAGGCTCAACATACACCTGTTTAGAGAAATCCCCTAGCTTCCAATGCAATTCCATTTCATTATATAACTCTAAGGTTTCAGTTGTTGCATGGTGCTCAGAAACATTCAACCCTATGTATTCAGCCTCCTGACTCACACGCAATGGAAAAAAATAATTCAGTAATTTTAGACAACAATAACTAAGACAAAATGCATATAGTCCAATTACAACCACACCTAGCAATTGAATAGCAAACTGCTGATTTACATTTAGACTGGAAGGCAGGCTCTGTGGATCAACAAAAAAAACCCCATCCTATCGTCCCCCAAAGCCCACAAAAAAGATGAACAGGTACCACGCCAATAGCATCGTCTATTTTAAGCCTTTCTAATAAATATCAGCCTAATACAACAATGATACCCGCAACAATTGCCATCCCTACCGTAGCCAAGGGTGTCAGTAAGTGGCAACTGGCTGTAATCGCGACCAAACCACCTAAAACACCATTAATACCTGCTACTACATCAATTGATTTTCGCAGCTGACATTGCGTTATAATGGCGCTTAAACTACCAAAAACGGCGGCTAAACAGGTGTTAATTATAATAACGGGAATAGTGTTAGTCGCGGCTAATGTATTCCCTCCATTAAATCCAAACCAACCAAACCACAATAGCATTACCCCCAGAACAGAAAAGGTTAAGTTACTTCCTTGAATTTTTTTTTGTCCTTTAATAAAACGTCCCGTTCTCGGACCAATAATGATGACGGACGACAAAGCAACCCATCCCCCGACTGAATGCACTACTGTCGAACCAGCAAAATCAATAAAACCAGCCTTAGCTAACCAGCTAACGGGCTGACCCTGAAATAATCCAGCCCAAGCCCAATGACCCACGATGGGATAAATTAACAAAGAAGTCATTGCCGAGACCAACATATAACCTCTAAAATTCATCCGCTCAGCGACTGCACCTGAAACAATGGTAATGGCAGTCCCACAAAACATCATCTGAAAAACAAAAAAGGCTAATGTTTTAGGATCTGCCTTTCCAGAAAAGAAAAA
>VAPL010002724.1_pt1 | contig 11760 bp, 7 predicted proteins | sample 3395061 | NCBI WGS metagenome assembly VAPL01 (sample SAMN08290444, study PRJNA428436) | hydrothermal vent metagenome | isolation source: Deep-sea hydrothermal vent chimney 2 | place: Pacific Ocean: Juan De Fuca Ridge | depth 2182 m m
AAAGAAAAATTTGAACGCACCAAACCCCACGTCAATGTTGGCACGATAGGCCATGTTGACCATGGCAAGACAACCTTGACAGCGGCCTTGACAAAAGTCATGGCGGAGCTGCAGGGTGGAGAAGTCAAAGCCTTTGATCAGATAGATAACGCGCCTGAAGAGCGTGAGCGAGGCATTACTATCGCCACATCGCATGTCGAGTATGAATCGGCAAATCGTCATTATGCTCATGTAGATTGTCCGGGCCATGCCGATTACGTAAAAAACATGATTACCGGTGCTGCACAAATGGACGGAGCGATCCTGGTCTGTTCAGCCGCAGATGGTCCGATGCCGCAAACCAGAGAACACATCCTGTTATCGAGACAAGTTGGTGTACCCTATATAGTCGTTTTTCTAAACAAAGCGGATATGGTTGACGATGACGAGCTGATCGAATTGGTGGAGATGGAAGTCCGGGAATTGCTGGACATGTATGAATTTCCGGGTGATGACACACCTATCATAGTTGGCTCAGCGTTAAAGGCGCTGGAAGGTGATACCAGTGACGTAGGTGTGCCATCAATCATCAAGCTGGTAGAAGCACTGGATACTTATATACCTCAGCCCGAGCGCGCAATAGATGGTGCGTTTCTGATGCCAATTGAAGATGTATTTTCAATATCAGGTCGAGGTACGGTGGTTACCGGGCGTATAGAACGTGGCGTGATCAAGGTTGGCGAAGAAATTGAAATTGTCGGAGTCAAGGAGACGATGAAGACCACCTGTACCGGTGTGGAAATGTTCCGTAAATTACTGGATCAGGGTGAAGCGGGGGATAACGTAGGTATCTTGTTGCGCGGCACCAAAAGAGAAGATGTAGAGCGTGGCCAGGTATTGGCACATGTTGGCAGCATTACGCCGCATACCCGCTTCAAGGCAGAGATCTATGTACTGTCAAAAGATGAGGGCGGACGACATACACCCTTTTTCAACGGCTACCGTCCTCAGTTTTACTTCAGGACCACGGATATAACCGGTGCAGTAGATTTACCGGAAGGCGTGGAAATGGTCATGCCGGGAGATAATGTCACGGTAGATGTTACCTTGATCGCTCCCATCGCGATGGAAGACGGGTTGCGTTTTGCGGTACGGGAAGGTGGGCGTACTGTCGGCGCAGGTGTTGTTATTTCAATTGTTGAGTAATTTATAAAATTACTTTATAATTACCTGTTACGTTAGGTTGCAGTCTGAAATAGGTCAGTGGCTCAATTGGTAGAGCAGCGGTCTCCAAAACCGCAGGTTGTGGGTTCGAGTCCCTCCTGGCCTGCCATTCAGATTGTAGTTTGTGCAAGTTAAAATTCAAATTTCCAACTTGAAGTTAATTAAATGAATACTCAGGCTGAAGCTACAGGCGCTGTTTTTGATATAGTTAAACAAGCTTTTTCTCTTATTTTGGTAATAGCGGGAATAGCTGCCTTCTATTATTTTTCTGAATTCTCGCTTTTATATAGAGTCTTGGGCATTGTCGCAATTGTGGTAATGGCTTTGGGTTTAATGTTGACCACAGATGTTGGCAGGAATGTCTGGGCATTTATGCTTGAGTCCAAGCAGGAAGTAAGGAAAGTGGTCTGGCCCACTCGACAGGAAACCACACAAACAACCTTGATGGTGTTTGCAATGGTTTTTATTGTCGGGCTTATTTTATGGCTGCTGGATATGTTTTTATTCTGGGGTATTCGTATGCTGACTGGTCAGGGAGGCTAGCTTATGGCTCTTCGCTGGTATGTAGTACATGCGTATTCTAATTATGAAAATAAGGTAAAGTTAGCCCTTGAGGATCTAATTAAAAGAGAAAACATGGAAGAGTATTTCGGTAAAATTCTGGTGCCTACAGAAGAAGTTGTCGAAATGCGTATGGGTCAGCAGCGAAAAAGTGAAAGAAAATTCTATCCTGGTTATGTTCTGGTACAAATGGATTTGACAGATGAAACCTGGCATATGGTTAGACACACACCAAGAGTGCTTGGTTTTATCGGTGGCACATCTGATCGTCCTGCTCCAATTTCTGAAAAAGAAGCCGATGCCATTCTCAATCGAGTTGAAGAGGGTGTTAATAAGCCTAAGCCAAAAGTATTGTTTGAAGTTGGCGAAGTGGTGCGTGTGGTTGATGGGCCTTTTAACGATTTTAATGGTGTAGTTGAAGAAGTAAATTACGAGAAAAGTAAATTGAGAGTTTCTGTGCAGATTTTTGGGCGCTCTACACCCGTAGAACTGGAGTTTGGTCAGGTTGTAAAAGGCTGATTCTATTTTCCGGTTAAAGTTTTTATAAATCTCTGCCTATGGCAGGGATTTTTGTTTCTCAGGGGAGCTGAAATGCGTTGGTACCCGTTAGGAGTTTAAAATGGCAAAAAAAATTGAAGCATATATAAAATTGCAGGTGAAAGCCGGCGAAGCAAACCCAAGTCCCCCGGTTGGTCCTGCTCTGGGCCAGCATGGTGTTAATATTATGGAGTTTTGTAAAGCATTTAATGCAAAAACCCAGGATGTTGAAAAAGGCTTACCTATTCCAGTGGTAATTACTGTATACAGTGATCGCAGTTTTACGTTTATTACTAAGACACCGCCTGCATCAGTATTGTTAATGAAAGCCTTGGGTTTGGCAAAAGGTAGTAGTACACCTAATACTACAAAGGTTGGCATTGTAACACGTGCACAGTTGGAAGAAATTGCCAAGACAAAAATGGAAGACCTGAATGCAGCAGACATGGATGCTGCAGTGAAAATTATCGCTGGTAGTGCTCGCAGCATGGGCATTGATGTGGAGGGCGTGTAATGGCGTTATCAAAAAGAGCAAAACTTGTTAAAGAAAAAGTCGATAAATCTAAACAATATTCTATTACTGAAGCGGTTGCGTTATTGAAAGAATTGAGTACCGTAAAGTTTAATGAATCTGTAGATGTTAGTGTTAATCTGGGGATTGATCCCAGAAAATCAGATCAAAATGTTCGTGGTGCAACAGTGCTGCCAAACGGCACTGGTAAAACGGTTCGTGTAGCCGTCTTTACTCAAGGTCCTAATGCAGATGCCGCTAAAGAGGCGGGTGCAGATATTGTTGGCATGGATGATCTTGCTGATCAGATTAAGAAAGGTGAGATGAATTTTGATGTGGTTATAGCATCACCAGATGCTATGCGCGTTGTCGGGCAGCTGGGCCAGATATTAGGACCAAGAGGCTTGATGCCAAATCCAAAAGTTGGCACGGTAACGCCTGATGTAGCCGCAGCAGTTAAGAATGCTAAATCTGGACAGGTGCGCTATCGTACAGATAAAGCGGGAATTATTCACTGTTCCATTGGCCAAGTAAGTTTCGAATTGCAGGCGCTGCAACAGAATCTGGAAGCATTAATAGTTGATTTGATAAAAGCTAAACCCAGTGCCGCGAAGGGTGTTTATTTAAAGAAAATTTCTGTATCAACAACGATGGGGCCAGGGTTGTTGCTTGATCAAGGCACAGTAGATATCTAACAGAATATAGATAGTATCTTTATTGATGTGTAGCAAGCACTGAAATTAGGATTCTTGAAGCAAGATTATATTGTTAGACATTTAGAAAAAATAAATTAATGTCTGCAAAGCATCATGAAAAGAAGTTGTTTCATGAATGGCTTTAATGATAACAAACTTTGGGTTACCGGTTTTTTGGTAGCCATCAAAGACCGCAGGTGCTTTAACAGCTTAATAGATAATAAGCCTGCGTAGATGGGAACTGAAGCCGGTGTACTGGTGGAAGGCCCTGTACGGGGGCATCTTGCAAAAGGTGTGTATATAACATCTGGATTTATTCAGAATTAAGACCGGAGGTATGCTGTGGCACTAAAAATAGATGATAAAAAAATTATCGTTGAAGAAGTTGCTGCAATCGCTGCTGAAGCTCACTCGGCAATTGCCGCTGAGTATCGTGGTTTAACTGTTACAGAAATGACAGCGCTGCGTAAAACCGCCAGAGAGACTGGTGTGTACATGCGTGTGGTAAAGAATACACTGGCTCGGCGTGCGTTAGAAGGGACTGAATTTGAATGTATGCAGGATGGTCTGTCAGGACCATTATTGCTGGCATTTTCAATGCAAGATCCCGGTTCTGCTGCGCGAGTAATCAGTGACTTCACTAAAGAACATGACCAGCTTGTTACCAAGTTGGTGTCTATAGGCGGACAGCTCTATGAAGCATCTGAGCTAAAAAGATTGGCAAGCCTGCCAAATCGTGATCAGGCTATTAGTATGCTAATGGCTGTAATGAAAGCGCCTGTTGAGAAGTTTGTTCGTACGCTGGCAGAACCACATGCAAAACTGGTTCGTACTGTTGCTGCTGTAAAAGATCAGAAACAAGCGGCTTAGTGTTTTTTTAACCAGTTTATTACCCAATTAATATTTATTACGAGGAAAAAATAATGGCACTCTCTCAAGAAGACATCTTGAATGCAATTTCAGAAATGAGCGTTATGGAAGTTGTTGATTTAGTTTCAGCAATGGAAGAAAAATTTGGAGTTTCTGCAGCAGCGGCAGTGGCTGTTGCTCCTGCTGCTGGTGATGCTGCTGCTGCTGCAGTTGAACAAACTGAGTTTGACGTGGTTATGACTTCATTTGGTGAAAATAAAGTTTCAGTTATTAAAGCAGTACGAGCTATTACAGGCCTGGGCCTGAAAGAAGCAAAAGCGACTGTTGAGAGCGCTCCTGCTGCTATCAAAGAAGGCGTAAGCAAAGATGAAGCTGAAGAAGTGAAAAAACAGCTTGAAGAAGCTGGTGCAGCCGTAGAGATTAAATAAAGCTTTGCTGCGATATCAGTATTAATTATAAGGCGTAGCCTTGATACATGGCTGGTGGCTTTTTTGGCCACTGGCCTTTTACTATTTGCAGAAATGTGAATTGTAAAAAACAATCCCTGAAGACATTTAAAGGTAAGGAAGCAATATGGCCTACTCTTTTACCGAAAAAAAGCGAATCCGTAATAATTTCGGCACCAGTACTGAAGTACTTGAGGTTCCCTATCTCCTCGCAACACAAATTAACTCATATGCCGGTTTTTTGCAAATTGGCGTTAGTCCTGACAAGAGAGTTGAAAAAGGATTACATGCAGCATTTTCCGGTGTTTTTCCTATTGAAAGCCACTCTGGTTATGCTGTAGTTGAATATGTTAACTATCGTCTGGAACAGCCGGTATTTGATGTAAGAGAGTGTCAGCAGCGCGGAGCAACGTACGCCGCACCTCTTAAGGTGTTGGTAAGACTGGTAATCTACGATAAAGATGCACCAGGTAGTACCAAAGTGGTAAAAGATATTCGGGAACAGGAAGTTTATATGGGCGAATTGCCATTAATGACTGACAATGGAACTTTTGTCATCAATGGTACTGAGCGAGTGGTCGTTTCCCAGTTACATCGTTCGCCTGGTGTCTTTTTTGATCACGATAAAGGTAAAACGCACTCTTCAGGAAAACTCCTTTTTAATGCGCGGGTAATTCCTTATCGTGGCTCTTGGTTAGACTTCGAATTCGATCATAAAGAAAGTGTTTACGTCAGGATAGACAGACGCAGAAAAATTCCGGCTACAATTTTGCTCAGATGTCTGGGATATGACAACGAGGACATGATAAAGATATTCTTTGAAACCAACAAGTTTTCATTGAGTACTGAAAAATGTCTTTTTCATCTAATACCTGAACGTTTCCGTGGTGAAATTGCAACTTTTGACATAAAACATGACGGTAAGGTTCTAGTTGAAGAAGGTCGGCGTATAACGGCTAAACACATCAGGCAAATGGAAAAGTCTGGTTTGTCAGAAATTGAGGTGCCTAAGGAATATTTGTATGGCAAAATTTTGGCAAATAACCAAATTGATGAATCGACAGGTGAATTAGTAGCAAATGCCAATGATGAACTGACAGAAGAACTGCTCGAGCAAATCATTGCCGCAGGTGTAACCGAGATCAACACCCTGTTTGTTAATGATCTGGATAGAGGTGCTTATATATCCATAGCCATGAGTCTTGATGGAACGACTAATAGACTTGAGGCATTGGTAGAAATCTACAGAATGATGCGACCGGGTGAGCCGCCGACAAAAGAAGCTGCAGAAAAGTTGTTTGAAAATCTGTTTTTTACCGAAGAAAGGTATGATTTATCAGCAGTAGGTCGAATGAAATTTAACCGTAGATTGGGGCGGGAAGAAACTGAGGGTGCGATGACCCTGAGCAAAGAAGACATAATTGATGTCTTAAAGGCGCTAATTGATATTCGTAACGGCAATGATATTGTTGATGATATAGATCACTTAGGCAATCGTCGTGTACGCTCGGTTGGTGAAATGATAGAAAATCAGTTCCGGGTTGGTTTAGTGCGTGTTGAAAGAGCGGTAAGGGAACGCCTGACACTTGCCGATTCTGAAGGTTTGATGCCACAAGAAATTATTAATGCCAAGCCTGTTTCGGCAGCTGTTAAGGAATTTTTTGGTTCCAGCCAGCTGTCACAATTTATGGATCAGAATAATCCTTTATCTCAGGTTACCCATAAACGTCGGGTTTCAGCATTGGGCCCAGGAGGGCTGGCCAGGGAAAGAGCAGGTTTTGAAGTTCGTGATGTACATACCACTCACTATGGTCGAGTTTGCCCTATTGAAACACCAGAAGGGCCAAATATTGGTCTAATAAATTCGTTATCAGTATATGCTCAGACTAATAAATACGGGTTTCTGGAAACACCTTATCGACGCATTGAGGATGGACATTTAACCGATAAGGTTGATTATCTTTCGGCTATTGAAGAAGGCGAGTTTGTTATTGCTCAGGCCAGCGTTGCCGTTGATGATAACGGTAAACTTAAAGAAGGCCTGGTTTCCTGCCGGCATAAAGAGGAATTTACTCTGGCTTCTTCCGAGACTGTTCAATACATGGATGTTTCAGCCAAACAGATTGTTTCGGTAGCAGCATCAATCATTCCCTTCCTGGAACATGATGACGCTAATCGCGCATTAATGGGGTCGAACATGCAACGGCAGGCTGTGCCTACGCTACGTGCAGAGAAACCGTTAGTCGGAACGGGTATGGAGCGTGTTGTCGCCAAGGATTCCGGGGTTGTAGTTGTCGCTGAACGTGGCGGTAGTGTTGAGGTGGTAGATGCTAGCAGAATCGTGGTTCGGGTAAACGACTCCGAAACTGAAGCAGGCGAGGCAGGCGTAGATATTTACAATCTGACCAAATATACTCGGTCCAACCAGAATACCTGTATCAACCAGAAGCCTCTGGCCAAACCTGGTGATATTGTTAATCGTGGGGATATTCTTGCTGACGGGCCATCAACTGATATTGGTGAGCTGGCTTTAGGACAGAATATGCTGGTTGCCTTCATGCCCTGGAATGGCTATAACTTTGAGGATTCTATTCTGGTATCAGAAAGAGTTGTCAAAGAAGATCGATTTACAACTATCCATATTGAAGAAAAGACCTGTGTAGCTCGTGACACTAAGCACAGCCCGGAAGAAATTACTGCTGATATTCCTAATGTTAGCGAAGATGCTTTATCCAAGCTAGATGAATCCGGAATAGTTTATGTTGGTGCTGAAGTCAAAGCAGGTGACATTCTTGTTGGCAAAGTAACACCAAAAGGTGAAACTCAGTTAACACCGGAAGAGAAGCTGTTACGTGCGATTTTTGGTGAAAAAGCGGCAGATGTTAAGGATACTTCTTTGCGAGTCCCATCAGGGATTGTCGGGACAGTAATTGATGTCCAGGTTTTTACCCGCGATGGTGTTGGCAAGGATAAGCGTGCTGTTGAAATTGAAGAAAATGAAATTGCAAGATATAGAAAAGATCTGGATGATCAGCGCAATATCGTGGAACTGGATATATTTCACCGTGTAGCAAAATTGCTGTTAAGTGAAAAAGCGGAATCTGGACCGGATGGATTATCGGCTGGTACTGTAATTACTCAGGAATATCTGGATGGGTTAAAAAATCATTCTGAATGGTTAAAGATCCGTCTGCAAAATGAGGATGTTAATGTCCAGCTGGATACTGTCTTAGAACAAGTAGAAAAATTGCGCAATGATTTCGACGAAAGATTCGATATCAAATGTAATAAGATCAGAATGGGTGATGATCTGGCGCCTGGTGTTCTGAAAATGGTCAAGGTTTATCTGGCGGTAAAGAGACGTATTCAGCCGGGCGATAAAATGGCAGGGCGGCATGGTAATAAAGGTGTAATTTCGCAAATTGTTCCGATCGAAGATATGCCGTATACCGAAGATGGAAACCCCGTTGATATTGTGCTTAATCCTCTGGGTGTGCCTTCACGAATGAATGTTGGTCAGGTACTGGAAACGCATTTAGGCTGGGCTGCAAAAGGTTTGGGTATTAAAATAGGAAAAATGCTGGAAGCGCAGGCAAAAGTACATGAAATAAGAGACTTTCTGGGAAAAATATATAACAGCAGTGGCCGTTCAGAAGATCTTGGATCCTTTTCGGATAAGGAGATCCAGGAGCTTGCAAGTAATCTGGTAGGAGGCGTGCCTATGGCCACCCCGGTATTTGATGGTGCTTCAGAAGCGGAAATTCGTACTATGTTAAAACTGGCCGATCTACCAGAGCATGGGCAAATCAGACTCTATGATGGTTTGACCGGCGAACCGTTTGAACGTGAAGTTACGGTTGGCTATATGTATATGTTGAAATTGAATCATCTGGTGGATGATAAAATGCATGCTCGTTCAACTGGACCTTATAGTCTGGTTACGCAGCAGCCTCTAGGTGGTAAAGCTCAATTTGGAGGCCAGCGTTTTGGTGAAATGGAAGTCTGGGCACTGGAAGCTTATGGAGCAGCTTATACATTACAGGAAATGTTAACCGTCAAATCTGACGATGTGGTTGGTCGAACTCGAATGTATAAAAATATTGTTGATGGCAATCATCATATGGAAGCTGGAATGCCAGAGTCATTTAATGTTTTGATTAAGGAAATCCGTTCATTGGCTATTAATATTGAACTTCAACAGGAAAAGAACTAGTTGTTATGGGATATTTGACAGCCAAGTTTCCGATACTTAACCGGAAAATCACCAAGAGGACAAGCCCTTGAAAGACTTAATGAATTTTCTAAAACGCCAGGGTCGTGCTGAAGATTTTGATTCAATACGCATAGGTTTGGCTTCGCCAAACATGATTCGTTCCTGGTCGTATGGGGAAGTTAAGAAGCCAGAAACCATTAATTATCGTACCTTTAAGCCGGAACGAGATGGTTTGTTCTGTGCAAAAATATTTGGTCCAGTTAGTGACTATGAATGCTTATGTGGCAAGTATAAAAGATTAAAGCATCGCGGTGTTATTTGTGAGAAATGTGGCGTTGAAGTTACTTTGTCCAAAGTTCGCAGAGATAGAATGGGCCATATTGAGTTAGCCAGCCCGGTTGCCCACATCTGGTTTTTGAAATCTTTACCTTCCAGGATTTCTTTGCTACTGGATATGACTCTCAGAAGTATTGAGCGAGTACTATATTTTGAGTCCTTTGTAGTGCTTGATCCTGGTATGACCCCATTAGAAAGAGGTCAACTGCTCTCAGATGAGGAGAACCTGGAAAACCTGGAATTATATGGTGATGACTTCACAGCTAAAATGGGCGCTGAAGCTGTATACGATTTGTTGAAATCCATCGATATCAAGGAAGAGATGGGGATTCTGAAGGAAGAAATCAGTTCGACTGGTTCTGAAACAAAAATTAAAAAATTCTCCAAACGCTTAAAGTTGCTGGAAGATTTGTCGAATTCAAATAATCATCCGGAATGGATGATATTGACAGTTCTGCCGGTTTTGCCTCCCGAACTCCGTCCCTTGGTTCCTCTGGATGGCGGACGATTTGCGACTTCGGATTTGAATGATTTGTATCGCCGGGTGATTAATAGAAATAACCGTTTAAATCGTTTACTGGATTTGAGTGCACCTGACATTATTGTCCGTAATGAGAAACGCATGCTTCAGGAATCTGTAGATGCCTTGTTGGATAACGGCAGGCGTGGTAGGGCGATTACGGGAACAAACAGAAGGCCATTAAAATCCCTGGCAGATATGATTAAGGGTAAGCAGGGGCGTTTCAGACAAAATTTGCTAGGTAAGCGCGTTGATTATTCTGGCCGTTCAGTCATTGTTGTTGGGCCTACGTTAAGATTACACCAGTGTGGATTGCCTAAAAAAATGGCTTTGGAATTATTCAAACCATTCATCTTTAGCAAGCTACAGCTACGTGGTTTGGCTACGACCATAAAAGCAGCCAAGATCATGGTTGAGCGGGAGGGTGCTGAAGTCTGGGATATCCTGGAAGAGGTCATACGCGAACATCCGATTATGCTTAACCGTGCACCAACATTGCATCGATTAGGTATACAAGCATTCGAGCCGACTTTAATTGAAGGCAAGGCAATACAGTTGCACCCACTGGTATGTAGTGCTTTTAATGCGGATTTCGATGGCGACCAAATGGCTGTGCATGTTCCGTTGTCTATAGAAGCGCAGATGGAAGCGCGTACCCTGATGATGGCAACAAATAATATATTGTCGCCAGCAAATGGCGAGCCGGTCATTAATCCTACACAGGATGTTGTCCTGGGTTTATATTATATCACCCGTGAAAAAGTTAACGCTAAAGGTGATGGCGACGCATTTTCCAGCACCGATGAAATTCATAAGGCGCTGTTTGTAAAACAGGTGGAGCTACAGTCTAAAATACAACTTAGAGTTACTGAAACTTCAATTAACGAACAGGGTGAGAAAGAGACTAAAACCCATCGTCTAGAAACGACTGTGGGTCGCGCAATGATATGGGAAATAATTCCTGAAGGGATACCCTACGAAGTCATAAACTGCGATATGACCAAGAAAAATATTTCTAAAGTCATTAACTATTGTTATCGGCATTTGGGAACAAAAGATACCGTTGTGCTTGCAGATCAGTTGATGTATCTGGGCTTCAAGTATGCAACTCTGTCTGGCGTTTCCTTTGGTGTGGAAGACATGGAAATTCCAGCGCGAAAGGAAGAGATTATTAATGCTGCAGATGCAGAAGTGAAAGAGATTCAAAGTCAATATGCATCAGGTCTTGTTACTGATGGAGAGCGCTACAATAAGGTGATCGATATCTGGTCGCATGCTAATGATCAGGTAGCCAATGTGATGATGGAAGGTTTGGGAGAAGAAATTGTCAAGGATGGTAATGACAAAGAAGTCAAACAAAAATCATTTAACTCGATATTCATGATGGCTGAATCTGGCGCTCGAGGTTCAGCTGCCCAGATACGGCAATTGGCTGGTATGCGAGGCCTGATGGCTAAACCGGATGGCTCTATTATTGAAACTCCAATAACCGCTAATTTTAGAGAAGGCCTGGATGTTTTACAGTACTTTATTTCCACGCATGGCGCACGAAAAGGTTTGGCAGATACAGCTTTAAAAACTGCAAATTCAGGCTATTTGACTAGAAGACTGGTCGATGTTGCTCAGGATTTAGTGATAACCAGCCTTGATTGTGGGGCAACGGAAGGATTGACTACAACACCATTAATTGAAGGAGGTGACGTGGTTGAGCCGCTTGCAGAACGTGTTCTGGGGCGGGTTGTTTTAGAAGATATCATGGATCAGGCGGGTAAAAATCTCGTTGTTTCTGCGGGAACACTGCTTGATGAACACTGGGTAGCGGTGCTGGAAGAAAACAGTATAGATCAGATAAAAGTTAGGTCTGTTAT
>VAPL010533657.1_pt1 | contig 11750 bp, 12 predicted proteins | sample 3395061 | NCBI WGS metagenome assembly VAPL01 (sample SAMN08290444, study PRJNA428436) | hydrothermal vent metagenome | isolation source: Deep-sea hydrothermal vent chimney 2 | place: Pacific Ocean: Juan De Fuca Ridge | depth 2182 m m
TTAATTTTGCTTTTATTGAAATAGTACACAGTTAGAAATAACAGCAAAGTATATACAAACTGTTTATGTTTTTATTTTTTTCGCTAGTAAATCATAAACAGATTTGGACGTATTTTGTTCAATTATGTGATTACATATCCTTTAGTATAAAAACACGTTACACTTATTTTATGATTTTAAAATCATTACTATTGTATTAACAGGGAGAGTAGTATGAGTAACATGGGTGTGTTAAGTAAACTAATTATTTTTAACTTATTATTGATTATCAATGCTAATTTAGTTGTTTTAGCGCATGAAGGGAAGCATGACAAAGAAATTAAAGATGATCAGTTAAGTTCATCACAAGAAAAACAAACTGATAAAAATCCAATAGCTGAAAAGCAACTTCTAACGACAACACAACTCAACGCCTTACGTCGAGATCGTCAACGAGATGAAATTCATAGACTTTTTACTAAAGTCATTGGAACACAAAATCCAGAAGATCAATATCGTCTTGGAAAAATGTTTGAACAAGGTGATGGCGTTGAAAAAGATGATATTCAAGCTTATGTTTGGACGGCTTTATCATTAACAAATGGTTATCCCGGTGCAACCAAAACCTTGCGCGATTTAGAAGGAGTCATGTCAACCTATGAAGTTAATTATGCGATTGATTTACTAAGAAAAATTCGCGAATTACGTTAGATCATATTCTTTATATCATTTTTTTACGGTGGTCTTTGATCGGCGACAACGGAGAGTACTTTTTCTTCGTTGTTTCTAATCACGGTGAGTAACATTTTTTCACTTGGTGTTACTTTACTGATGGCATTTAATGCCATTCTTTTATTATAAATTTTTGTATTATTTATTTTAATAATGACATCTTTAGGTAATAATCCTGCTTTATGTGCGGGCCCATCGATTAATACTTTACTAATAATAACACCCGAAATTTTAGATAGGTTTAGGGCTACGGCAAGTTTCGTTGTTATTTCTTGGATGACAATGCCTATCCAACCACGAGTAACATAACCCTGTTTTAATATTTGCTGCATAACAGTTTTAGCGAGGTTGGTTGGTATAGCGAAACCAATTCCTTGAGAGCCACCACTACGAGAAATAATTGCAGTATTAATTCCAACTAATTCTCCAACAGGATTGATTAGTGCGCCACCAGAATTACCGGGGTTAATGGCGGCATCGGTTTGTATAAAATCTTCAAAGGTATTTATACCTAACATGTTTCGGCCGGTGCCACTGATAATTCCAGATGTGACAGTTTGTCCTACGCCAAATGGATTTCCAATAGCCAACACAACATCACCCACACGGCTTTCAATTGAATTTGCAAACTTTATATTTGATAGGTTTGTGAGAGGTACTTTTAAAACAGCAATATCAGTGTCAGGATCAATGCCAATAATACTGGCTAATGTCACTTGACCATCATTAATAGCAACTTCGATTTTGCTTGCATTTTTAATAACATGATAATTGGTTAATATAATTCCATCATGGCTTACAATCACACCAGAGCCTAAACTTTTCTCTAAACGTGTTCGAGGTTCACTAAATAATTGTTCAAACAAATGTTGCATGAACGGATCTTTGCTTATTCGGTACTTTTGATTCGTGACGAGTGTCTGGGTTGAAATATTAACAACTGCTGGTGCCGCAATTTCAACAGCATTGGCATATGAATTAACAACAGGGCTTGTGTTGTTTGATTGGATATCGGCATGAGATGATATTTTGCTGCCATTAGAATTTTTTGTTATTGAGGGAATGAAGGTTATCACCAGAAAAGCAATTGCGAGGCCGAGAATTACTGATTTGAACACATAAGTAAAGATGTTGTTTATATTCATAATTATTTTGTTTTTTATTCGTTATTATCTAAAATACAGTTATTTTAGCGTATGGGAAGATTAACCGCATGGTACTTTTAGAAGATTTAGTTCGATATAGTAGCGATTTATTAGAAGTTTCAAAATTTAAAGATTATTGCCCAAATGGCTTACAGGTACAAGGTAAGCGCGAAGTTGAGGTAATCGTATCCGGAGTGACGGCTAATGTGGCATTAATTGAAAAAGCCATGGAGTTAAACGCAAACGTGTTATTAGTGCATCATGGTTTCTTTTGGGGGGGGGAGCAAGCAGCCATCACCGGAATGAAATATCAGCGTATTAAACGCTTAATTGCATCTGATATGAGTTTACTGGCTTATCATTTACCGCTCGATGCGCATCCGCTTTATGGCAATAACGCGCAGTTAGCTGAGCAACTTGGTATTTCTATTGAAGGTAAGCGGAGTCAAAATAATGAACCCGGATTATTATTTTATGGTAAGTTGAATAAACCAATACTGGCGAGCGAGTTCGCTAATATCATTAGCCAAAAACTCGCTAGGCCGCCATTGCATATCAATGTTCATAATAACAATATCCAATCAATAGCATGGTGTACTGGTGCAGCTCAAAGTTATATTTCGTTAGCCTTGGAATTAGGTGTTGACGCATTTATAACGGGTGAAATTTCTGAACAGACAGTTCATATTGCCAACGAAAGCAATATCCATCTTTTTGCGGCAGGCCACCATGCTACTGAACGTTACGGTACTAAGTGCTTAGGAATGCACCTAAGTGATCATTTTGCGCTGCAACATTATTTTATCGATATTGATAATCCAGTCTAATTACTTGAATTATATAAAGAAAATAAACTATCACTTGACGGTAAAGGGTTCATGCGACACAATACGCGCAAATTTGAGGGGTATTATTTATAATATTCCAATTTTCTAATATAGGTAGGTGCGTGCTTTTTTACACTCGGTAATTAAGTGACATTTACCAAATCTGACATCGGGAGACTATCGGTGAGTACAGATAACATTGATAAAAGTAAACGTCGATTTTTGACAGCAGCAACGACTGTTGTTGGTGCTGTAGGAGCTGGAGTAGTTGCAGTTCCTTTTGTTTCATCTTGGATGCCTAGCGCTCGGGCACAAGCAGCTGGCGCACCAGTAGAAGCTGACATAAGCAAATTACAACCAGGAGGCCGTGTCGTTATTGAATGGCGGGGTAAGCCAGTTTGGGTGGTACGTCGAACAGAACAAAATTTAAAGGATTTGGATCAATTAATTACACATGATTCTTTAAAAGATCCTCTGTCTGAAGTGACTGAGCAACAGCCAAGTTATGCTGCGGATAAATACCGTGCACAAAAATCAGAATATGTCGTACTGGTAGGAATTTGTACACATTTGGGGTGTTCGCCAACGTATTTACCATTAGGTGCAGCTAATAAATTAGGAACCGATTGGCATGGAGGTTTCTTTTGCCCATGTCATGGTTCTAAGTTCGATTTAGCCGGACGTGTTTATAATGGTGTTCCAGCACCAACTAATTTAGTAGTACCACCTCATAAATATCTGTCTGAATCAGTTATTTTGATTGGTGTTGATGAAGGAGTCGCATAATGGATAAGTTAACTGCTTTCGTTGGCTGGGTGGATGATCGTTTTCCACTGACAAAAATGTGGAACGAGCACATGGGGCAATATTATGCTCCTAAGAATTTCAACTTTTGGTATTTCTTTGGTTCATTAGCACTGTTAGTGTTAGTACTTCAAATTGTTACTGGTATCTTTTTAACCATGAACTACAAGCCTGATGCGCAGCTCGCTTTTGCATCGGTTGAATACATCATGCGTGATGTGAATTGGGGTTGGTTAATTCGTTATATGCACTCTACTGGTGCCTCTGCGTTCTTTATTGTGGTGTATTTACACATGTTCCGTGGATTAATTTACGGCTCATACAAAAAACCACGTGAATTGATTTGGATCTTTGGTATGTTTATTTATGTCGCATTAATGGCTGAAGCCTTTATGGGATATTTATTACCGTGGGGTCAAATGTCTTATTGGGGTGCTCAGGTTATTATTTCTCTGTTTGGTGCTATTCCATGGGTTGGTGAGCCTTTAGCATTATGGATTCGTGGTGATTTTGTTATTTCTGATGCAACATTAAACCGATTCTTTGCATTTCACGTTATTGCTTTACCATTAGTATTACTTGGTTTAGTTGTTGCTCATATTATTGCATTGCATGAAGTGGGTTCAAATAACCCTGATGGCGTTGAAATTAAGAAAAATAAAGACGCAAATGGCATTCCGTTGGATGGCATTCCATTCCACCCGTATTATTCTGTAAAAGATATTGTTGGTGTTGTGGTGTTCTTAATGTTCTTCTCGTTAGTGGTCTTTTTTGCACCTGAAATGTTTGGTTGGTTTTTAGAGAAAGATAACTTTATACCTGCTGATCCGTTAAAAACACCAGAACATATTGTTCCTTTATGGTATTTCACACCGTTCTATGCAATTTTGAGAGCCGTTCCTGATAAGTTCTTAGGTGTTGTTGGAATGGGTGGTGCGATTGTCGTGTTATTCTTATTGCCGTGGTTAGATCGTAGTCCTGTTAAATCGATTCGCTATCGTGGTGCAATCTATAAGGCTGCTTTAACTTTGTTTATTATTAGTTTCATTGCATTAGGTTGGTTGGGTACACAACCGGCTACAACTTTGTATACTAATTTTGCAAGGGGATTTAGTGTTATCTATTTTGCATTCTTTATCTTAATGCCTTGGTATACAACAATTGATAAGACTAAGCCAGTACCAGATAGGGTGACCTCATAATGAAAAAATTATTAATAATTTCTATATTCGCGTTTTTGCCATTATTTGCTAATGCCAGCAGTGGTGTTCATTTAGATAAGGTTGATATTGATTTAAGCAATAAAGAGTCACTCCAGGCTGGAGCAAAGATTTTTGTTAATTATTGTTTAAGTTGTCACTCTGCAAGTTATATGCGATATAACCGTATGGCTGTAGATTTGAATATGAGTACTGAACTTGTTGAAAAAAATCTAATGTTTGCCAGTGATAAAATTGGTAGCACAATGGATGTCGCAATGAACAAGGAAGATGCTAAAAATTGGTTTGGAACAACACCACCTGATTTATCGGTTATTGCTCGTTCAAGAAGCCCTGAATGGTTATATACTTATTTTAGAACCTTTTATATTGATGAGTCTCGTCCCTTTGGTGTGAATAATGCTGTATTTAAAGATGTTGGCATGCCACATGTTTTATGGGAACTTGAAGGTACCAAAGAAGCTATTTTTGAAGAAAAAGTAGATCACGAGGGCTATAAAGTTAAAGAGATTGTTGGATATAAAGAGTTAACGAAGGGTTTGCGTACTAAAGTTGAGTATGACAATGATGTAAAAGATTTAGTCGCTTTTCTTGATTACATTGGCGAGCCTGCTAAAACAGAGCGTAAGGCATTAGGAGTTTGGGTTTTAATTTATTTATTTATTTTATTCCTAGTTTCCTATGCGATGAAAAAAGAGTTTTGGAAAGACGTTCATTAATTAAAATAACGTATTTCGAAACAGTTTTAAAACGATCTAGAGGTTTTGATGCTCTAGATCGTTTTTTTGTTTCCATAGATTGAATTAAAAGGTGTTATTATGGCCCAAGTTGCCAATAGACGTTCTGTTATAACCTTATACAATAATCCAAACTGCCCATATAGTCATATGGTTAGAATTGTATTAGCTGAAAAAGGTATAAGCTATAATTCAATTGAAGTATCAGATGGTGAAACTCCAGAGGATTTAAAAGATTTAAATCCTTATAACGAAGTTCCAACATTAGTTGATCGTGATTTAGTCTTATATGAACATCAAATTGTAATGGAATATCTTGATGAACGCTTTCCTCACCCGCCACTAATGCCAGTTGATCCAGTGTTGCGTAGTCAAAATAGATTAATGCGCTATCGAATTTTTCGTGATTGGTATGGCCTGATAAAAGACAGTAGTCCTGAGAATCAAAAAAAAATTCGTGATAGTTTAACTGTGATAGCACCAATTTTTGAACAAAAAGCTTTTTTTATGAGTGATGAGTTTACGTTGATTGATTGTGCTTTATTGCCATTATTATGGCGATTGCCATCATTAGGAATAATATTACCAGCTCAAGCGAAAGCCATATTGGATTATTCTGAAAGAATGTTTGAAAGAGAAACTTTTCAAACCAGTTTAAGCGAAATAGAAAGAACATTACGTTCGTAAATTTAGGTTAGTAAGTGAATTCAAGTAGACCTTATTTGGTACGAGCCATCCATGAATGGCTAATAGACAATGATCAAACACCTTATTTATTAGTTAATGCAGAACACAAAGATGTTCAAGTGCCGGTTAATTACGTCCAAAATGGTAAAATCGTATTAAATGTTTCTATTTCAGCAGTTGAGCAATTACACATGGATAATGCCGCAGTATCATTTAATGCCCGTTTTGGTGGTCATCCTACGAATATTTATATTCCCATTTCTGCTTGTATGGCTATTTATTCAAAAGAAAATGGACAAGGTATGGTCTTTAAAGAAGACACCGATAGCGGGCCTGAAGAACCTGATAATGACTCATCAAAGAAAATCCTAGCAAAACCGAGTTTAAAAATCGTGAAATAAATTAGTGTGTTTAAACATCGGGCAACATTTTTCCGGGGTTTAATATTCCATTGGGATCAAATTGTTGTTTAATTTGGTGCATTAATCGTAATGAAACTTGATCAAGCTCCCGAGCCACATATTCACGTTTTTCAAGGCCAATTCCATGTTCACCCGATAACGATCCTTTTAAATTTAACACTAAGCTAAAAACATCATCCAAACAATAATGAACTTGCTTATTTTGTTGTTCATCGTCAGGATCATATAATAAGTTAACATGGATATTACCATTACCGGCATGTCCAAAATTTACGATGGGGATGGAATGTTTTTGTGATAATGTTTCAAGTCCAGAAATTAATTTTGGTAAATTTGAGATAGGAACAACAACATCTTCATTTATTTTTTTAGGTGAAATTTTTCGTAGAGCCGGTGATAAGGCTTTTCGTAAAGCCCACAAGGCATCGGATTCAGCTTTGCTATTAGCCGTTTTAATATTGAGTAAACCATTATTACTCGCACTGCTAATAAATTTATCAACACTATCTTGATGTTCAGCGACAGGCCCGTCAATTTCAATCATCAATAATGCACCTGCATTTTGAGGTAACTCAATAGCAGAATAATCTCGAATCATATTGATGGCATTTTTATCTATAAATTCTAAGACGCGGGGTGTAATGGATTGGGACATAATTGCAACGATGGCAGATGTTGCATCTTCGATAGTTTCATAAAAAGCTTGAAAGGTTCGAACCGGTGATTGAATAGGAGTTAACTTTAACGTCGCTTCTGTGATAATGGCTAATGTCCCTTCGGAGCCAATGAGTAAACGAGTAAGATCTAATCCGACAACACCTTTGGTGGTGAAAACGCCTGTTCGTATTTCTTCACCAGTGCCAATAACGGCTCTTAACCCTAAGACATTTTCTCGTGGTGTGCCATATTTTACAGTTCGTGGGCCAGCAGAATTGTAAGCTAAATTGCCACCAATAGTGCAAAACTCTGAGCTTGTTGGATCGGGAGGCCAAAAAAAACCTATTTCTTCAGCGCTATCTTGCACGGCTTTATTGGTGACACCCGGTTGTGTGATTAAATAACGATCTTTTGCATTAACCTCTAAAATTGTATTCATTCTTTCAGTTGATAATATCACACCACCGGTAATGGGTACGGTAGCACCGGTTGTGCCGGTGCCTCGTCCTCGAGCAATTAATGAAATTTTATGTTGGTAACATAAGGCAACAATAAATTGCACTTGCTCGTGGTTTTCTGGTAACAGTACAAGATCGGGTAACGCTTGACGTCGACTATTATCATAACCATAAGACCAGCGAGCACTTTCTTCGGTTAATATTTGATTACTTCGAAGCTTGTTAGTGCATTGTTGTAAAACTGTATTTAATATTTTGGCATCTATCATTTCGAAAACAATATATGATCAATTTGATGGCATAAGCAGTGAATGGTTAATAAATGAACCTCTTGAATTCTCGCTGTTATTTCAGAAGGTACACGAATTTCAACATCAGTAGCTGCTAATTGTTTTGCGATATTGCCACCGTCTTTTCCGGTTAGTGCTATGACTATCATTTCTTTTTGATGAGCGGCTTTAATTGCTTCAATTATATTTTTTGAATTTCCGCTGGTTGATATTGCTAATAAAATATCATTCTTTAAGCCAAGTCCTAAAACCTGCTTTGAAAATATTTTATCGAATGAATAATCATTTGATATAGCCGTTATTGCCGAAGTGTCTGTGGTTAACGCTATTGCAGGTAATTCAGGGCGTTCCATCTCAAAGCGGCATATTAATTCTGCAGAGAAATGCTGTGCATCTGCTGCTGAGCCACCATTACCACAACTCATTATTTTATTTTTGTTGCTAATGGCTTCTGCCATTATATTAGTAGCTACTGCAATTTTAGGCGTTAAAACAGCAATTGAATTTTTTTTTGTGTTGATACTATCTTCAAATAAATTACTGATATTATTTTCGATATTATTTTTGTTGTTATTCATAGTTCTAATTTTTAAAGTGTTATTTAAAAAGCATTTTTTATCCAGTTGATGGACAATTCTTTAGCGTTGGGTGTTAACGCAACAACATCAAATCGTGGTTGCACATTCTTATACTTTGGGTTCCTTGAGATATAAATCAATGCCGTGGATTGTATTTTCTTTTGCTTTTTTAGTGTAACGGTTTCCTCTGGTAATCCAAAGTTAGTATTTTTACGGTATCGCACTTCTATAAAGACAATAGCAGTTTTGTCTTGCATAATGATATCTATTTCACCGATACGGTGGCTAAAATTTTTGGTAATTAGTGTTAAACCATTATTTATTAAATGTTGTAACGCTATTTCTTCAGTTATACTGCCAAGCTCTTTTGAGTTATTAACTGAATTTAACAGCATTATTTAAGCTCTTGATCCAATAAAGTTGGTTGCCCACTTCTAAACCGAACCCATGTGAGTTGTCGGTTGACACGATTATATTCGTCAATACTAAGGCTTCCTGTTTCGCCATCATAACGTTCATACGAATACGTTTTTAATGGATTAATTGCCGCAATGATATTGAAGGCATCAATTCCAAGAGCATATAATCGTTGTAATTGTTTTCCTGAATTCGTTATATAGTCATCAATGTCTGCACGAATACTGTTATTGGAGCTATTTTCAGATAAAACCCAAGGCATGTCACCAAAAATAATACCATCCATGTCACGATCCATTTCGGGGTTTAAGTTTCCGGTGAATATATGCGATGTTGCGTAAATAGGAACTTTTGCGGCATGAAAAAATTTTAATTGAGGCCGAATTTGTCGAGCTTGTCTTGGATAGGCTCCTAGAAAAATAAAATCAACATCTTGTCTGCGTCGAGGCGTGTATTTAATATTTTGTTTTACCAACCGTCTAATCGCTCGATAGCGTTCACGGCTTTCATCAATGTTGAGTAATAATCGAATCGGTATAGTGTAATCATTTAAAGCGGCATTATAAGTTTGATATTCCGTTATTCGTCCACCCAATTGTTCCCAGCGTTCTTTAAAGGCAAGGAATACTCGTTCTCCCCAAGGGCCGGCTGGAACCAGAGCGGCAGCAGACAGATAACCATCAAGCCAAGTGCGTTCGGCTATTTGAATTGCTTCTTCTTCCGGGGATAAACCAAATTGATATAAATTTTTTGGTGTAGTTTCTGATTTCGCTATGTAATTCAACGCCAAGGTTGGTACGGGCAATGTGTCTTGTTGAGCAAATAATTTTACAAATTTCTTGCTGAGTGGACCAACAATAAATTCAGCGCCATTTTTTTGAGCTGTTTCATATAATTCAAGAATGTTTTCAGTTTGAACACTCGAATCATAAATGCGAATACTTAAATTGGTAACCGATGTGTTTTGATAATAAGCCGCCATAAAACCATCTCGTATAGCTTCTGCGGCTTTGGAAAATTTACCATTTAGAGGTAATAACAACGCAATATGTTTTGGATAGGCGACATCTTCTGCTTTGCGAGCGATTAACCCGGCGATTAAGTCTGGTGTTAGAGGGTGGTTTTGATAACTACTTCGCCATTGTTGAATTTTTTCTTTTAACAAACTGGGACGCAACTGGTATTTTTTTGCTATTTCAACTAACTGCATCCAACCACTGAGGATATCCGGTGGAGGTGAAATTCGTAATTGCTGTAATGCTCTTTCTGACAATACCGATAGTGATTGCCAAATTGCTTGCTGATTTGCTTTTATGTCTTTTTTGTCATCGAGGTAGGGTTCTCTTTTAACTAATTCCGTTGCAGTTGCTAGTCGATTGCTATTCATCGAATGGGCCCGAGCTCGCAATAAGTAAAAGTCAGAAATATAGTGATTTTCGACATCATCTAATGGTGTATCCAGTAGTGATAACACTAAATTAACCTGCCGTTCACGCATTGCAATTTGGGCTTTTGTTAATTGCTTGTAAAACAATAACTTTGGATATTGCTCACTAATTTCAAGTGAATCTAATATTTGGTTTGCTTGAGCTGTTTGCCCGGCTTTTGCTAACGAGGAACTTGCGCGTAGCATGAATTCTTCATATTGAGGTGATGTAACTTTTTGAGCAATTGTTGTAAATAGCTTTGCAGCTTCTACATATTGTTTATCCGTTAAATATTGTTCTGCTGCACTGATTGTGTCGTTTATATCACCATTGCCTTGAGTGGTTGGGCTACTTGAGCATGAAGGCAAAATAATTGCTATTGCAATAAATGGGAGTAAAATGCTTTTATTGAGTTTCTTCTTTATGTCGTTATATATATTCATAGGATAATGATAACGTGTTTAATCAGAGTTGGGTGAGACAAATATCGAATAAGCTAACATTATTTATATAATCTTATGGTGTAATACGATGTCAAATGAGAATAAATATTTATATATCGTGGCAACGCCAATTGGTAATTTAGCAGATATTACTTATCGCGCTGTCGAAATATTATCAACTGTTAAGCTGATTGCTGCTGAAGACACACGCCATAGTCGAAAGCTATTATCGCACTATGGAATCAAAACTAAATGTATCGCATTTCATGAACATAATGAGCAAAAGGCACACAAAGAGCTGCTCGAATTCATCAATCAAGGTAATTCAGTGGCATTAATCTCAGATGCCGGCACACCTTTGATCAGCGATCCGGGTTATATTTTAGTACAACAAGCAATTGCTGCTGGTATAAAAGTGATACCGATTCCGGGTCCATCTGCCGTTATTTCGGCATTATGTGTATCGGGTTTGGCATCGGCTAAATTTAACTTTTACGGCTTTCTTCCTGCAAAATCATTAGCGCGTATTGCGGTATTGGAAAGTGTTATAGAGCTAGAGGCAACCACGATATTCTATGAATCACCGCATCGAATTGTGGCATGTTTAGAAAATATGCTGCAAGTTTTTGCTCCGACACGTCAAGTATGTTTAGCGCGAGAATTAACCAAGACTTTTGAGACCATTCACACCGATGAAATACAGCGATTATGTGATTGGGTAAAAGCGGATGAAAACCAGCAAAAAGGAGAGATTGTTTTATTAGTGAGTGGGCACAAGGTTAAAAATAGTCAAGAAATTAGCGCTGTTGATATTGATGTTTTAAGCCTATTGCTGTCTGAACTTAGTGTTAAAAAAGCAGCTAGTTTAACCGCTAAAATAACAGGGGCTCCTAAAAATGCCTTATATACCCAAGCTTTACATTTAAA
>VAPL010167539.1_pt1 | contig 11742 bp, 10 predicted proteins | sample 3395061 | NCBI WGS metagenome assembly VAPL01 (sample SAMN08290444, study PRJNA428436) | hydrothermal vent metagenome | isolation source: Deep-sea hydrothermal vent chimney 2 | place: Pacific Ocean: Juan De Fuca Ridge | depth 2182 m m
AGCACAATTTCGCTGTCGGAGTCGGTTGAAAAAACGTGCCCCCTGGCTTTAAGATCCTGCCTTATCGATTCATAGCCATAGAACTCACCGTTCACCACCACGTGGCAGTCCTTTGCCTTGTTAGATATCGGCTGTTTTCCATTATCAAGTCCGATAATGCTCAACCTGCTGTGGCCAAGGGCAGTTTTTTCATCCCTGGATTGCCAAATCCCAAAACTGTCAGGTCCCCTGTGACGGATACTCTCCAGCCCTTGAGACATACGTTGCCGGGATACCGGCCTGTCACAATTAAATACTCCGATAATTCCACACATAACTGCTATCCTTTAATAATGTCCGAGTAATCAACAAGACTGATTTGCCATCCTGCATGCCCCCGCCTGTCAAGGGCATTGGTATAACCGCCATACCGCCAGGAACACTCACAAGAGCCAGTCGATATAGCGCCCTGTTAGTTGTAGTTCATCAGCCGTACGGGAAACATCATCTGATCCTGACCCACTACACCCACTGGAAACGTTGTTTCAATTGTCTCCCCGGTCTTGTTCAGGTAGTCGCCACGAACGAAATCAATGCTGGGCGCCGCGCCGTAAACTGCACCATCTGGATGCCAGGTTACAACAACAGCCAATAATTCCGAGCCGTCCGCTGTTTTATTCATGGGGCAATAGGAAAGGTGCCGTTCGAGCTTGTTTGAACGCCCGTTGTTGTCCGTAGCCACGGTATTGGGAACCCCACCCAGTGGTAGAACCACAAATGTCTCTTCAGTCGAGCCAGGCGGCACAGTCTTGTACCAGCCCCAAATTGTGTACAAGCTATTCGGGATCAGCTTCGAAAGAGACACTTCAATTTCTGACGATGTATTTGATTCACAACTGATGTTCATCCCGCCCTTTGCAGACAGCCACTGTCCAAGCGTAATGTCGTCTTCAGTATCTCCGACGAAACGCACTGGATACAGGTTCGGGCTATCGCTGTTACGAGCGATATGTGTTCTCAGTCCATTCCTGTTTACATAGACCGGCACATCCCTGAGCGGCAGGTTTTTCAGGCTCTGGTCAGTGTCTTCACCCTGGTTGAAGAGCAAAAATAACGGGTCTGTAGTCGTGGCGAGTACGGTTTCCGGCAGGCAGTTGACGTCTGACAACGGGATGGCATCAGTTGCAGTGGGATCAGGGTTCAACTGTCCCATAAAAGCGAGTCGAATATCGGGTAACGGCTGTGGAAAAGTGTAGACCAGGCTACCGCAAAGGTCATTTGGACCAGTGATATTCTCGCCTTCGATATGGCTGGATACCGGATAAGCAGAATCTTCGCGATCCTTATCGTCCTCATGCGCATAAGACAGCGACGATGTTATCGCCAACGCCAGACTGACTGCACACACTTTTGTCTTTATATTTTTCATCTTTATCACTCCTTGGTTAAGACGCTGTAAGCGTCAGGTGGATTCCTTCTATAGAGCCGATCGTTGTGTCCGTAAAACTTACTGGTACTCCAGGAGGCGCACCGGAAATATCAATTGATCATGATTGAGTATTCCCGCCGGGTGAGTACTCATAAATTCACTACCATCTTCCAGTATGAAAGCGTTTTTTGCAGTTCCGATATCGGGATCCGCTCCGTATACACTGCCGTCCGCATGGTAGTTGAGAATAATCATCATAAGCTCAGAGCCATCAGAGAATACTTCCAGAGGGCACCCGTTGATGGTTCTCTCAAATGACCCACGCCCCTGTTTGTCGCTACTCATCACGTTTGGAACACCGCCGAGTGGTACAGGAATCAGCTGCCTCTGGAACTCGCCAGGCGGTACGGTCGCATACATTCCCCACAGGGTGTACAGGCTATTTGGAAGTATATGTTCAAAGTCAATACGAACTGTTGACTCCCCGTTCGCCCGACAGGTCACTTGCATTCGTCCTTCACCCTTGACCCAGTCACCCAGGGTAATATCATCAGCCCCATCGACCTTGACCGGTGGAAACATTCCATCAACGCTCGATGTTCGTGGTATTAAACGCCTGACCCCGTCCGTACCCAAATAGGTGGGAACATCGCGCAGCTTCCTGTTTTTCAACCTGGAGTCTGCATCTTCGCCACCCAGCAGGGCGACAAGCCCCGGGTCTGTTGTGGTAGCAAGGATCGTATCCGAACGACAGTTTTCCTCACTCAGAGGGATTGCATCCAGTGCGTTTGCGCTTTCGTCATACTCCCCAATGAACACAAGCTGGAGATCTTGTGGGAAAGGCGCGGGAAATTTGAATATGCTCTCACCACAAAAGCTGTTGGCGCCCGTCACGGGAACCGATTTAATAACTTTATGCATAACTGATTCAGATAGATCCTCGTTATGCGAAAACGCCAGTGGTGACACACTGAGCAATGCAATACCCAGCAAAGCCACTTCCCTTGTCAATGTTTGTATCCGTCTGGTCACAATTTATCTCCTTTTTTCATCACTGAACAAAACTGGATGTCATTTTGTTGATGTAGGGTGATACCTTTGGTGCTATGCAGGACCGTATACCGACATGAATTCAGTCGTCATGACGAGGATTGCTTTTTATAATTCCATCGGTTGGAAAACTGAAAACAACCTTTACATCCTGCTGAATCAGTAACGGGTTACTCGGATCGGGTACAGTGGTGAACCGGGATCCTTCCGATACGCCTTCGCCAAACTCATCGCTGGAAATATTGAATTCCAGAACCGCACCACCGAACTGGTTCAGAATGAGCGGTTGTGACATCTCGTAGTGAATAATGATTTCTTCAGACGCATCGGCCAGGATATTGTAGTCGCCAAAAAGCACACCAGCCCCTCTCGGCACATGTTGGCCCTCGAACTCCCCACCCAGGGTAAGCCCGTCCGGATCAAAGACAAAGAAACCCCATCCACCGATTCGCATTTCCCAACCCTCTGGCGGAACATCTCTGCCGGAAAATGTGTACACGCGAAGGTGGCTGCGAGCATCGACCTCAAACCCGGTGAAGTAGATACTGTCGTTACCCTCTATCTGAACTCCATAGCGAGTCTGAAAGTAGTTGATTGCTGCCTGGCGTCTTTCTTCGATTTGCTCGTCGGTACGCTGCATGATCTGTCGCTGCCAGTGCATGCCATCACCATCGATAAGCCCATCCAGAAATATACCGCCGTCAACAGATAAGAATAGTCCGGTACCAAGGAACTCAAGGTAGGTATCATAGTTCACCGGAGTTGATTTAATCGCATCCCGGTTATCAGAAGCATATGTGTTCATCAATGGCAGCGATGACACCACCAGGATGAAGGCCATAATCAAACCTGCCCCACCGGTTTTTCCGGACCGAGTATTACTGTTATTTGACGTGATAGTTATCATTGTGATCACCTGTTCAATAAAATAGATATTAGGAGCCAAACACTGCCTGGATTAGTTAACGTTGGGCAAAGGAGGAAAGGTTATTACCGATCGCAAACGTGACTGCAGCAAACCATCATCAGAAACCGCATTGACTATACTGCCTCCAATAGAACCCTTGCCCCATTCGTCGCTTTCAAGATCCATCAGGATCAGCCCGCCGTTCTTCGGCATTTCATAGGGGTTGCCGGTCTTGAAGCGGATCACGATCGCGTCTTCACTCTTATTTTTGTTTTCTTCTTCGGAACGGATTATTTTGTGGTCACCGAAGACGAAAAATGTCCCCGGATCAACATGAATCGCTCTGCCGGCAAACTCGCCTCCCAGGGTGAGTCCCTCAGGATCGACAACAGTCATTTGCCAACCACCGGACGCAACCTCCCACCCGGATAGTGGCGTATCTTCGTCGGATACCGAGTACGCACGAACATTGTTACGTGGATCTATTTGAAAACCGGTAAATGTGATGCGATCATCCGAACCAGCATAGAGTCCAAACTTCTGCGCGAAAAAACTTTTTGCCTGTTGCTCAAGCCTGGCTATTTCTGCATCACTACGCCCCATCACCTTATGCTGGAATGCGATGCCATCGCCCCCTTCAAGGCCATTTAGAAAGCGTGTTCCATCGGGTGAGTTATAGGCACCGTTACCCATAATAATGATATATTTGTTATAACCCAGCGGGGTTGCACGGTTCAAAGTATCCTGTTTGTGATACTGCTGTTCATGAGCATTCTCATAACCGTAATTATGATCGCGATCATTTTCACTTGAATGGGCTTGTAGTGAATATCCCGACAATCCTAGAGCGACGGCACTCGCGAGACCCAGAATATTTTTCGAAAAACAAACATATTTTTTACACATTTATAATTTCTCCTGATCTGTTGTATTTCCATACGCCAATGACGGTGCCTGCAACCGCCCGAATAGCTTCTCCAGGCCCATTGAGATGGACAACAATTCACGGTCGTTCCCGGGCAAACTATCGAGCCCCAGACTGACCGGCAAACCGTTATATAAACCAATGGGAAGGGAAACGCCCGGCATGCCGGCAACACTACCTGTATCTGTATTTCTGATTAAAGTGATAATGTCTGACGGATTCTCGATGGGTGTCGCCTGAACCACCGTTGCAGGATGGATTAACGCATCTAGCCTGTGTGCCCGGAAATGACGGTAGATAACTTTTCTGAGTTCTGTGCGGGCATCCAATGCAGCCAGATAGACGTTTTCCGGTACCGCAACACCACCAAATTCGGGCATCACTGATTTGTACGACGCGGCAACATCCGGGCTGGCGACCTGGTCGATCAGTTCCACGATACTGACAGGAGTACCGTCACTCTTTGAGGTGTTTGCATCCAGATAAGCCATTAGGGTACGAGTGGACTCATACTGAAAAATGGGGAAGCTGGATGCTGCCGTCAGATCGCTCATTCCGGGTATGTCCATCTCAACAAGTTGAACTCCCCTGTCCCTCAGATTATCCAGTGCATTCAGGGCAACCTCGGCAACGCCAGGCGCGAGGTTGTTCCAACTAGCCGGAACAATACCGAGCCGTAGGCCGCGCAATTTTGACGGGCGAACTTTATGTCCATTGGTGACCAGGCGATGAAAAAGCTCCAGGTCGTCACAGGAACGAGCCATCGGTCCCAGGGTATCCCGGGTTTGGGATATGGGGACGATTGTCCTGGAATCTCCAGGCCAACTCCCGGTCGTCGGTCGCAACCCGCAGACACCGCAGAGGCTTGCCGGTATACGGACCGACCCGGCTGTATCAGCACCGATACCGGCAGGCGTAATTCGGGCGGCGACGCTGGCCGCCGGCCCTCCACTGCTACCTCCGGAAATCATCTCCGGGTTGTAGGGGTTGGCAACAGTCCCGGTAAACGGGTTTATGCTGGTGGGACCGAACGAAAGTTCATGCATATTCGCTTTGCCGAACGGGATGGCTCCCGCCGCCAGCAGAATATTAACGATTTCGGCATTTCCAGCCTTTGGAACGTTACCGGTAAGACCGGGTGTAGCCGCCGTTGTCGGTGCGAAGTCAGTGTTGATGATGTCTTTCAAAGTTAACGGCAAGCCGTGGAGACGTCCAAGAGGGACATTCTGCTGCCGCTTCTGATCAGCCATCCTGGCAGCCTCAAGAATTCGCTCTCGGTCAAGGCTGACAAATGCATTTAAAAAACCGAGTCGCTCCGCCTGATCAAGAAGTGTCTGCGCGTAACTTTCCGCCTTAAGGTCTCCGCGCTTCATTGCTGCGATGGCTTCCACCGATGTCAGTTCCAGGACATCTCCATGCCCTGTAGGTGGTTGGTGTCTATAATCCAAATCCTCGAAGTCAATGGAATCACCGGTTTGATCGGCCATGCTCAACTTGCTGAGCAGAGTGCCACTACTTACGCCTGCTGCCATATAACCGAGAAATTGCCGCCGGGTTTGTTTAGAGGTAAACGCCATGATTGTTCAATCCTTTGTATATTTACCGGGAAATGCTTTTGGCTACATCGCCGGCATGCAGGTCAGCATGCCCCCAAAAGCTCGCACACTGATTTGTGTTAAATTGCCTGCCGGCGTTCCTGATCACGTTCGATAGATTCAAACAGTGCCTGGAAATTCCCTTCACCGAATCCCCGACAACCTTCGCGCTGAATGATCTCGAAAAAGATAGGACCGAAGATGTTCCTGGTAAATATCTGCATCAGAATACCTTCCTGGTTGCCGTCGATCAGCACCTGATGACGTTTTATTTTCTCCCTGAGCGCATCCGACTTCGGTGGAAAACGATTAAAAGTCTTTTCGTAATAACTATCCCGTATATCCAGCGTCTCGATGCCGCTTCCTTCCAGGGCATCCAGCGACCGAAGGATATCCTCCGTCAGAAAAGCCAGGTGCTGAATCCCGGGTCCCGCATAGTCGCGCAAGTATTCTTCAATCTGTGAAGAACTCTCATCACCCTCGTTAACAGGAATACAAAAACTGCCATCCGGGGAGCGCAATGCGTAGGACGTAAGCCCGGTTTTTTTGCCGCGAATGTCGAAATAGTGTGCCTCCGTGAAACCAAAAACATCCTTGTAGAAGTTCACCCAACTGTCCATGGTGCCCTTGTATACGTTATTGGTTAAATGATCGATCGCGACAAAACCCTTGTTGGGCACGCGCTTCGGCTCCTTGAGCGCCACAAAATCGTTTTCATAAATCGAGTCACTGCCGGCATATTGATCTATGAGATAAATCAAGCTGCCACCGATGCCGTATATCGCCGGATAAGACAGATCCTTATCGCTGTCGGCAGCGGCACTGGCACCGCGTCTGACCGCTTCGTTGAGTGCATACCCGGCATCGCTGACGCGCCATCCCATGGCACTGATCGAGGGACCGTGCAGGGAAGAAAAATCCCGGGCCGAACCTCGTACCTCATCATTGAGCAGAAACTGGATGTCGTTTTGTTGATAGAGCGTGATAGCTTTGGTGCGGTGTTTCTTTAATCTGGAAAATCCCATTTCCAGAAACACGTCGTTCATATAGTCAACGTCCGGTGTCGCAAATTCGACGAACTCAACACCTGCCAAGCCTAGCGGATTCTTGATATCAATCATTTCCTGCCTCCATACCTGTTAGTCCTTTAACTCTCCCAAACTTCTGACCGTCACCTTCTGACGACAAACCGGGAAACCGAATACATTGCGTCTTGCCGATAATGTCCACTCTTCGGACGCAAATCATCCTATGTGTTCCCTGCCCGTATCACTAGACCCTTTTTTGGTAAAACTATTTCTTACTCATGGGAGGATACGGCGGCATCAAGATTTCGCACCACACGATATGTTTTATATTTATATATAAGTGATACGTGGAAAATATGTTCTTTCGTGATTGAAACACAACCGTAATATCAGGGTGTCTAAAGTACCGATAAGCCCAGGTGTGCAAGAAGGAAATGGATAGCTTGGGCTGGATCGCGAGTCTCAAGGAGACTGAGTCAAGTTGCCTTGTGTAAAACCCGGAGGCGTTTTAACCCTCTGTCGGTAAACATGCACATACAGTCCGCGAAGACTAAATGTCTACATAAGGCGACAACAGAGTATCTACATGCTCAACGCAGAAGTCCTTGAACAGCCTCACAATGCGCGATAGATTACGGTTCGTCGGATACACGGCGGACAACGTTGTCGGGGGGAACCGCCAATCCGGCATAACCTCAACCAGCCTACCATCGAGCAGCGCCTCTCCGCAGATGAGAGAGGGTATCTCGGCGATACCCTGACCAACCTCCGCTGCACTCAGAATACCGGTGTAATCGTTCAGTGCGAGAGCCCCCTCTATCTTGACTTTACGGACTTGATCCCCACGAACCAGTTTCAGCGTAACGTTATTGAACCATCCGTCAAACGTAATCATACGATGAGCCAGTAGCTCATCAGGATGCTCAGGGGTACCAAAAGCCTTCAGATAGCAGGGAGAGACAACCAGGACATGCCGGTAACGACAGAGCGGCCGGGCCACCAAGCTGCTGTCTTCAAGCTTGCCCACACGCAATGCCAGATCGACTGCATCCTCGATAAAGTCCACGTTTCGTTCCGTAATAAAGACCCTGACCGTCACAGCCGGATAAGTCGCCTGAAACGCGGTTACCAGAGGAACAACCAGCCGGTCTGCCAGACCAGGCGGAACCGACAGACGCAGCGTTCCTGATATTTCCGCCTGTCGTTCATGCAACATCAGCTCACCGGCTTCGATTTCCTCCAGCCCCCGACGACAGTACGCGTAGTACTCCTGCCCCAGCTCAGTCAACCGCAAATGGCGTGTGGAACGTTCCAGCAAGCGCACATCCAATGCCTTCTCCAACTCGCTCACTTTGCGACTCACAGTGGAAACAGGCACATCGAGACGCCTGGCAGCCGCCGAAAAAGTCTTGTGCTCTACCACCTTAACGAATAGTGCAATGGCATTTATATCAGAAGGCATGAAATTTCCAAATATGGAATAACTATTTGCTGATTCTACATATATTCTTGCACGTCGGAAGTAATTATAGTGTGCCACTTATCACTAAATCGATCGCCATAGTAAAGATAAATATGAATAAACTGAATTCAATCATTCTACATCTGGTTCGTCGTTCATCCGCCGCCGCACCCCACGCCCTGCCATGAGCACAATTACACGGGGAAATAAAACGATGAAAGCCGCCGTTATTCACAAACCTGGCCCACCTGAGGTTCTGACAGTTGAACACCTGCCGATTCCTGAACCGGTCCACGGCTGGATTCTGATTCGCGTGAAAGCATTCGGTTTGAACCGCTCCGAACTTTTCACCCGTCTGGGTATGTCGCCCAACGTGAAATTCCCCCGGGTGCTCGGCATCGAAGCGGTTGGTATTGTAGAAGAAGCCCCTGGTGGCGAGTTCGAACCGGGGCAAACCGTAGCCACCGCCATGGGCGGTATGGGGCGCCAGTATAATGGTGGCTACGCCGAGTATACCTGCGTCCCAGCCGACCAGGTACAAACCATCGATACGGTTCTGGATTGGCAGACGTGCGGCGCGTTGCCGGAGATGATCCAGACAGCGTGGGGGTCGCTCAACAATGCCTTGAACCTGCGCCCAGGTCAGAGTTTGCTGATTCGAGGCGGCACCACCTCAGTAGGCCTGGCAGCCGCCATGCTGGCCAGGCAACTGGGGGCGATCGTCGCCACTACCACCAGAAAAACCGGACGTGTGGCCATGCTGAAAAATCAGGGCGCGGACCATGTATTTATCGACGACGGCAACATCGCCGAAGATGTCCGTCAGGTTTTTCCCGAGGGAGTTGATAAAGTACTGGAACTTGTCGGCACCAGCACGTTACTCGATTCACTCCAGTGCACCGCAGACTCCGGTTCAGTATGTATGACCGGCATGGTCGGGAATGCCTGGGAGTTGAATCAGTTCAGTCCAATGGGTGCCATACCATCGACGGTCAATCTTACTACCTATTCGGGTGGCTCACGCGACTTTATCAATACGCCACTGCAACAGGTGATAAACGACATTCAGGAAGGTCACTTAAAACCCGTTATAGGCCGCGTATTTAAACTGGATGACATCGCAGAAGCGCACCGCTGCATGGAAGATGATGCTGCAGGCGGAAAGATTGTGGTCCTTACTTGAGATAATGAATCATGGTTAATGGCACTCCGAACTACTCAATCAGTCGCGCGGTAAAACTGGTACTTAAAGCACAGGCTACGCAGAACGACGCCAGCATCCCCCTGTACCGGGTTATCGGTAATCCTTCGCTACAGGAAATTGATCCTTTTTTGCTACTCGATGAAATACATCATTGCAGACCCATCGACTATGCGGCCGACTTTCCTTTTCACCCACACCGTGGTTTTGATATTCTGAGCTACATGATCCATGGAAGAATGCGATATCGCGACAATCGTGGCAACGAAGGCATCATCGAATCCGGAGGGGCACAGTGGATGAACGCGGCTCGCGGCATCCTGCATTCCGAAATACCGGATCAGGGCGACGGGCTATTGTGGGGTTATCAATTATGGATAAACATCCCGGCGGAAAATAAAATGAATGAACCGGAATTTTACGACATCCCGGCAGAGAAAATCCCCACGCTTGCCCTCAAGGATAACGGTTTCATAAAAGTAATCGCCGGAGAAGGTATTGCCGACCAACCCGGCCCCGTGGCACGCGGGGACATTGACCTGGTATTTCTCGACGTCTATTTACCCCCGTATGCACGCCTGTTCCAACCTCTACCCAAAGAACACACCGTGTTCGCCTACCTGGCCGACGGCGAAGCTGAATTCGGCTGTGGTAGTTGTAACTCACCGGCATTGGTACGCGGCCGCAGAATCGTAGTTTTTGACACGGGAGATCACGTCAGCGCTATCACCGAAGATTGCGGCGCGCGCTTCCTGTTGATCGCGGGCCGACCTCTCGACAAACCCATCACGCACCAGGGCACCTTCGTCACCTGAAAGTGAGAGCGTTACTGGTCTCGTCGGGGACTCTAGATATCCACGTAGGGTGACAAAGCGTCAATATGCTCAACACAAAAGTCTTTAAACAAACGGACAATTCGTGAAAGGTTACGATTGCTTGGATAGACAGCTGACAGGGTCGTAGGCGGGAACCGCCAGTCCGGCATCACTTCAACCAGCCGCCCATCATGTAGTGATTCGCCACAGATAATAGACGGAATTTCAGCTATCCCCTGTCCCGCCTCGGTCGCGCCTAGAATACCGGCATAGTCATTCAGTGCCAGCACACCCTTGACACGGATTGTGTGCACACGGCCATTATTGATCATTTTCAGGGGCACATCGTCGAACCAGCCATCAAAGGTCATCATACGATGCGCCGGCAAGTCACGTGGATGGCTGGGTGTACCAAACCTTTCCAGATAGGCGGGCGAGCTGACCAGCACGTGCCGGTAGCAGATCAGCGGCCGCGCGATCAGGCTGCTGTCTTCGAGTTCGCCAACGCGTAATGCCAGATCGACAGCATCCTGGATAAAATCCACATTCCGTTCGGTAATCATAATCCTGACGGTCACGGCAGGATAAGTCGTCTGGAACGCACTGACCAGGGGAACGGCCAGTCGATCCGAGAGGCCGGGGGGAACCGACAGACGTAGCGTGCCTGAAATTTCCGCCTGCCGTTCATTCAGCATCAGCGTACCGCTTTCAATTTCCTCCAGTCCGCGACGGCAATAGGCGTAGTAGTCCTGCCCCAGTTCGGTCAAACGCAGTTGACGGGTGGATCGTTCCAGCAGGCGCACACCGTGTGTCTTTTCAAGCTCGCTCACCTTTCGACTTACCGTAGAAATCGGTACGCCGAGGCGCCGGGAGGCCGCTGAAAAACTTTTATGCTCAACCACTTTTACGAACAGGGCCATGGCATTCAGGTCAGGAGACATGAATATTTCCATATATTCAGGGGTAATTACCGGCCCATTCTACATAGATTCTAATCTGTGTGAAGGATTTATAACATTCCCTGCCAACAGCCATCAAACGCGTCAAATAAGGCGGTGGCATTCAGGTCAGGGGTAAGCCGGTATTCCCATATATGGAATAATTATTTGCTTATTCTATGTATATTCTAGCTCATGGGAAAGATTTATAGTGTTTGCCACTACATCAAACCCACGACCAGGGAGGTCTTACTCTTGAAAAACCTACTAATACATTTAATCGCCTTAACCATCCCAAGCTTTGGCATTCTTCCGAGTGCACAGGCCACCGAATCAGCCCAGACACGTATTCATGCCGTGCTCGAAGCCTACGAACAGGCGCTCAATGCCAGTGACGTCTCCGCTGTCCTGAA
>VAPL010918220.1_pt1 | contig 11742 bp, 9 predicted proteins | sample 3395061 | NCBI WGS metagenome assembly VAPL01 (sample SAMN08290444, study PRJNA428436) | hydrothermal vent metagenome | isolation source: Deep-sea hydrothermal vent chimney 2 | place: Pacific Ocean: Juan De Fuca Ridge | depth 2182 m m
ACTTTTTTGGATGAGGTTGACAGAAACCAGAAAAGTGGGATAATTTAACTGAAGATTTTTAAAAACAAAAACACAAAAGAATATGGGGGTATTTCAACATTTTTGTTTTGAAAAATTTGAGTACTTTGAAATAGACAAAATTCCAATAAGGGTTTTGTTTTTTGGTATAAATGTGATGTTCATTTCTTGTGCCCGCATATTTACTAGTTTTGTAAAAGTTGGTAAATATGTGTTGAGGTGCAAGATAAAAAAATTTTCTCGCAAAAGCGGGAGAGGAGGAAAAAATGAGTTTACGTCAAGCAATACACATTCTCATGTTGAGTCCCATATATTTTCGCCTGCGACCTGTTGTCCGCTGGCAATTAGTTCGGGAGTACTGCAAGAATATTAATCTTGCAGAAGAACATTCTGTCTAATTCAATTTTTTTGGAGAACAAATATGGATATTGCAATTTCGCCGCCGGCAAAGAACTGAAATCATTTCGATTTCAACTTGCCGACGGCTCTTTTTATATATTAAGTAACGTACCATGGTACGTTACCTGGTACGTTACTAAAAATTAAAAATAATATAGAAAAGAATTTTTTATGCTAGCATACTCTATGACATACCTTAAATTTAGTGAGATTGTCTATGATATGGTCAGCGTGGATAGCAACTTGATTATTTTTTAAAAAGCTGGTAAGTTAGGTGATGTAATACATATAGGCTCTGCGGCTAGGGCTCACAGATCACAAGCTACTGTTCGCCACTCTCGCGGATGAAATCGGAGCTGAGATTTGCACGATTGCGGAGCAATCGTAATAAGCAAATTACTTTGCTTATGTGCAAATCTCAGAGTCGGAGCATGTGCGAGTTTGCCGGAACGTCAGTGTAGGCAAGGCGAGTACGGCGAGGCGGGGTCGCGAGCACGAAGCGTCAGCGGAGTGATTTGTGACCAATTTCCTTGGAATCCGAACCGTCGCTTTGGTATGATAATATAAAAGGCCCTGCAGCTAGGGCTCACAGATCACAAGCTACTGTTCGCCACTCTCGCGGAAAAACCAGAGAACAATACAATATTAGAGTTTATTAGGCCCTATCGTCTAGCGGCTAGGACGTATCCCTCTCACGGATGAAACCGGGGTTCGATTCCCCGTAGGGTCACAAAAATAAGAAGAAAAAGCAACTAGCTTTGAGGCGCGCAAAAACTTTGAGAAATAAAACAAAACAAATATGCGCCGTCGGGGTCGAGAGTTCTTAATGAACACAAGCCAAAGGCGCGGTGTGAATTTAGAACTGGTGACCGATTCCCCACAGGGTCACAAATCGCAAAAACCACCCAATGAAGGGTGGTTTTTTGAAAGAGTAAATATTTTGATTTTTATGGGCTCGCTTTTATATTTACACACCTATATTACAGTTTAGCAGTATGTCAAAACACAAGAAGATGATATAATATTTATATTGCTAATTTAAATAAAAATACGAGTCAAAACACAGCAAAAAAATTTAGAGACAATATTATATATCAGCAATGTTGAGGATGGCAAACAAAATCTTACACTTGAAATGATTGCAAAAATTGCCGAAGCATTAAATATTAAAACTGATCAATTATTAAAATAAACATCATGACAAAAATAATTTCTACAAATCCATCAACAAAAGAGTTGCTCGGCGAAGTCGATGTCTCAACGTATGACGAAGTACACGCGAGCGTAGAAAAAGCACGAAACGCTCAAAAAGAATGGCGAGAACTTGGACTTACAAAACGAGTAGAGTTGTTGCGCAATGTATTGCAAAACTTTGAAAAAGAAAAAGACAATCTTGCATTGCTCATATCACAAGAAATGGGCATGCCCATTTCTGAATCAAAACATGAGGTTGATTCTGGACTTGAGTATTTTGCATGGTACTTGGATAATGCCGAGAAATATCTTGCGGACGAAATAACTTTTGAAAATGACGCGGAACTGCACAAAGTAATTTACGAACCACTAGGTACATTTGCGATTATCGTGCCATGGAATTTTCCATTTTCAAACTTTGTATGGCAAGCTTGTCAAAATCTGATAGTCGGCAATACAGTTGTTTTCAAGCATTCGGAAGAATGCGTACTATTTGGCAAAGAAATAGAAAAAATATTTTCACAATCAAGTTTACCAGACGGAGTTTTTGCTGAAGTATATGGTAGTGGTGATGTTGGTAACGCACTCGTGCATGAAAATATAGACATGATTGGTTTTACGGGCAGTACAGAAGTTGGCAAATATTTGTACAATGTCGCAGCAGAGAAAATGATACCTGTACGAATGGAGCTTGGTGGTTCTGCGCCCGGAGTTGTATTTGACGACGCCGATGTTGACGATGTGCTTGAAACAATTTACATAAACAAATTCTTAAATTGCGGACAAGTTTGCGATGGGCTAAAACGACTTATTGTTCACGAGAACAGATTTGACGAAGTTGTATCCAAGCTAAAGGCAATGCTTCAAGATAAGAAAATCGGCAACGCTGAAAATAAAGATACAGAAATTGGACCGCTTGTGTCTGAAAAACAATTCAACTTATTTGCGGAGCAAATCAAAAGCGCGGTTGATGAAGGTGCAAAAGTTATCTTTGGAGGAAAGCCCTCAGACGACCAGAGCGGATTTTTCTACGAGCCAACACTTTTGACGAATGTATTGCAAGAAATGAGAGTTTGGAAAGAGGAGATTTTTGGACCAGCTTTGCCAATCGTAAAGTTTGCGACATACGATGAAGCAATAAGTCTTGCAAATGATACAGATTACGGACTCGGTGCGTATGTATTTACAAAAGACAAAGAGTTGTTTGAGAAAACTTCAAAAGATATAAAGACAGGGATGGTTGCGATGAATAATGCAAGTTATTTACAACCCTGCAATCCATTTGGTGGCTGCAAGATGTCTGGGTTTGGTCGTGAGCATGGAAAGTATGGATTCCATGAGCTTTGTAATGTAAAGATTGTTGCTAACGAGAAATAATGACAGATTTGAAATAATATTATGAAATTAGAATTCAAAGAACAATATAAATCAATTAGTAAATTCAATCCTGTTGAATTGGAGGAATTTACCGTATTGACTGGCGTTAATGGTTCTGGGAAAAGTCATCTTTTAGAATCTATCGAACGAAAGAAAGTAGTTATTGCTGGTTTTGAGGATTCAAATAATATTGTTCATTTTAATTATGAAACTTTTAGATTGGAAAACGAAGGAGAATTTAACGCTCAGTCAATTGCTTCTGAAAAAGAAGGTGCTTGGACTTTTTTTGAGCAACAGATAAAAGCGAATGTATTATCTTGGAAAAATGGACTTGGAGAAAATTATCAGAAAGTTGTTAATCTCGCAAAAGATAAAGACAAAAGTATTTGGTGGCTATATAAAAAAGATTTTAATGATGACGTTTTATACAATTTATTTCGAGATAGTTATAAAAAAGTTATAACCAATCATTTCAAAAATAAAAATCTTAAAAATAATCAACAAGCTCAAGCAATATTTTCACTTATAAAAACTCTTTCGCACAGTATAGATGAAATAATAAAAGAAGACTTTTTAGATTCCTACAAGCCCGTTGGACTAAAAAATGATTTTTTGCCAACTCAAATTGGAAAAGTTATTTGGGACTATTATGTTCAGTATCGTGAAAATCTAGTAAACGAATATGAAAATGACAAACACGGAACAAAAAATAAAGTTTTGTCAGAGGAAGAATTTGAGAAACGCCACGGACCAAAACCTTGGGAAATTATCAATGAGATTTTAGAAAAGTTTAATACTTTAGATTACACACTAAAATCTCCTACGGGTAGCAATCATTTGTATCAATTTCAATTAAAGTTGATACACACAAAGAATAAAGGACTGGAAATAGATTTTAATGATTTATCTTCAGGCGAGAAAATCTTAATGGCGTTAGTCGCGTCTATTTACAAAACAAGTTCTGACAATCTCTTTCCTGAAATTTTGCTATTGGACGAGATAGATGCGTCTTTGCATCCATCCATGATGCAAAATCTATTAGATGTTATTAACGAAATTTTTTTAGAAAGAAATATTAAAATTATTTTAGTTACTCATTCACCAACAACAATTGCATTGGCTCCAGAAGAAACAATTTTTGTTATGGAGAAATCTGGTCAAGACAGAATCAGAAAGAAAGATAAAGAAGAAGCTCTGTCAATTTTAACCGAAGGTTATGCGACTTTAGATGAAGGACTAAAATTGTTTGATCAAGTTAGTAAAAGAGAAATTTCTATTTTGACAGAGGGTAAAAATACCGAATTTATAAAAAAAGCTACTGAGTTTTTTGGTAAAGACATAGAAGACAAAATTGAAATCATAACAGGAGTTGAAAACGACAGTGGTAAGAATCAGTTAAAGACAATTTTTAGTTTCTTTTCAAAAGTTCCACATGACAAAAAAGTTCTTTTTGCTTGGGATTGTGATGTAAGTTTCTCTCTTACAGACACAGATAATACTTTTGCATATATTTTTCCAAAAAATAATACTAACGATAAGGTTGTAAAAGGTATTGAGAATCTTTTTCCTAAAGATAAGTTTGTAGATGAATTTTACATTGAAAAAACAAAAGATGATGGTGGTACACAAAAAAGTTTGAATAAAGAGAAATTTAAGAACGATATAATAAACTCTGGGACAGAAAAAGATTTTGAAAATTTCAAACCACTATTTGAAAAAATTAAAAGTATTGTTGGTATCAAAAAATAAGGGAGCTTCGCTTGCGCGCGCATTGGGTGGGTGGGGCAAGTGCAATATGATTTGCTTGTGCGTTTAGCACGATCCTTTTTCTTTCTGTACAATTCACACAAAACTCTAACCGAAGCCACCAAGGGAGCCACGAGAACACCAAGCAGGCATACGAACGAAGTGAGTGCCAATGAGGGGTGTTTCTCGTGGCGAGCGTACTCTCAAGCTAGCACGAGCGTAGCGCCATAGTTCGCGAATAAATGGAGAAATGGCGACGAGTAGAAATAAAATATGCTATTATATTTCTATAAGCCATTTTGGAATTTCTGAGCGAACCCGACCGACAAAACCATTTCCTTACCTTTCTTTTCGCCTATTGGCGGAGGGGTCTGGGGAGGAGCCGAACAAAAAATTGAAAAGGAAATGGTTTTAGTCGGACGGTCGCCCGAGGTACGAGGGCAATGGCGCGGCGTTGTTGCCGTACGCACTCCGCAGAGCGCGAGAGAAAGCACGCGAAGCGTTCCGATTTGTTAGTTATTGTTCTCGAAAAAAGTTCGCGTTAGGGTTACAATTTTTTATGGGCTCGCTTTTATATTTACACACCTATATTACAGTTTAGCAGTATGTCAAAACACAAGAAGATGATATAATACTTATAAAGAATATCGTAAGGTGATATTTATCATGTAACAAAAATTAAACGAGTATATATCAGTAACTTAGAATCAGGAAAACAAAATCTCACTCTTAAAACAATCGCAAAAATCGCCAATGCATTAAATATTAAAACTGATCAATTATTAAAATAAATATTATGATAAGTAAAACATTAGATAAAAAAGAAGCAATAAAGTCTATAGTTAGAACAGCGGTTGAATCTTACGCGACAGGATTTCAGGCTCGCCACAAAGGTGAGATTGATAACCCAAATGGAGTTATTAATATGAAAATTCATAATGTTTTTATCGCTGCACTTGGTAAAGATATTCAATATTACTCTGCTCTTGTGCGTTCTCTTGATAGTTCTCTCGGAAACATGCTTGAGGGAATGGCTATAAATATTGCAAAGCTTTTTTATGAAGTAAATAAAAGTGTTGAAGGAAATTTATATCCAGAACAAACATCAAAAATTGCAGAATTATTAGAAGCATACAAAAACACACAAAATCCTCTCAAACCATCACTTTCACATTACGACGAGATACGAAAAATAAAACCTGACCCAAAATCTAAAATTCAAAGCAAAGTCCATGTTAGCGATTATTATTTAATTGATAGAGAAACAAATACACATCATTTGATTGAATTAAAAATTGGTGGAGATTTGGATAATAAAAAAGCGCGCTCTGAAAAAGAAGCAATTTTTGAACAATATGCAATATTGTCAAACTCTTTAGATGAAAATGCAGAAATAAAAGCACATTTTGCAACTGCCTATAATAGATTTGGAGAAAATAGCGAATGGAAACAAGGAAGAGTTTTGCAATTCTTTTCAAAAGATGAACTTTTGATTGGAGAAGATTTTTGGAATTTTGTTTGTAAATCTAATGATGGTTATGATTTAGTTTTGGGTGCGTATAAAGAAAATGCTTACTTAATTACTGAAGCACTAAAGTCAATTAAACAAACTTATTTGGATTAAAATATTATGCAATCACTTATAAAATGGCCTGGTGGCAAATCAAAAGAATTTTCATATATAAAAGACTTAATACCAGAATTTGAAAGATATATCGAACCTTTTTTTGGCGGTGGTGCCATTTTTTTCCACCTACAGCCACAAAAAGCACTCATCAATGATGTTGTTGATGAACTAGCTGATTTTTATGGTCTTGTAAAAAATACAGGCAAGAAAGGAAAAGAATTTGAAAAAGAACTTTATGAATATGTAAACAACTGGGAAAAGATTCCGAAATATATTTCTATTTTTGAAAATAAAATTGTTGATTTATATGAACAATATAAAAATGAAAAGATTTCAAAAGACGATTTATCAAAAAAAGTAACAAGTATTCTCAAAAAAGAGGAAAAGCGTTTTAACGGGTTGTTTTTGAAAAGTTTTTGTCTTGACGAAGAGAACTTACTACAACAAATAACAAAAAATTTAATTTCAAAAATTCATCGTACGCGAGAAATAGAAAGACAACGCGGAATATTGCCAGATGGTGATTTGCGCAAAAATATAGAAACAGCATTTAGAAGTGGCTTTTATATGCACTTTCGCGATGTAATGAATTTCAACGGCAACAAATACAAAATCAGTCTACCAAAAAAAATAGCAAACTATTATTTTATACGAGAATTTTGTTATGGATCGATGTTTCGCTTTAATAAAGAAGGACATTTTAATATTCCATACGGCGGAATTGGATATAATAAAAAAGATTTTCGTAAAAAAGTTGATTATATTTTTAGTGACGAAGTGAAGAATCTTTTTAAAAATACATCAATAAAAAATAAAGATTTTGAAAAAGTCTTTACAGAAAATGACTTTACTAAAAAAGATTTTATTTTTCTTGATCCTCCGTATGACACAGATTTTAGTGATTATGAAAAAAAACCTTTTGAAAAATCAGACCAAGAAAGATTGGCAAATTGTCTATATAACACAAAAGCAAACTTTATTCTTATAATTAAAAAAACACCTTTTATTTTTGATTTATATAATGAGAAAAAAAGCATAAAAATAGATAGTTTCGAAAAAACTTATCTCTATAATGTAAAAGGGAGGAATGATAGAGATGTGGAACATCTTATTGTTTATAATTTTTAATACTATGACTTATACAGAAAGTGACTTAATAATTCCAACACTCAACTACCTTCTTTTAAATAAAGAAACTGGACTTACGACATCTAGGTTAATCGGCTTACTTTTAGAAGAATTAGAAGTTTCTGGTAGAGATGCCGAAATTATAACAGGAAGGAAGGATACTTATTTTAGTCAAAAAGTTAGAAACCTAGTATCACATCGAACATTAGAAAATAAAGGATTGGCATCTTATAAAAGGATTGGTCGTGATGGGCTACACAAAATAACAAATATTGGAGAAAAATACTTATTGGGAAATATTAATGGATTTACTTTCATTTTTGATAATAATTTTACTGAGAACCAAAGAAAGGAAATTATTGATAGTGATTATAAAAATTTAATTATTGAGGAGGGCTATACAAAATTTAGTCAAATAAAAACAAAAACAAGGTCAAGGAAACTTGCGGAAGTCGCAAAACAACACTTTACTATAAATGAAAAAATATACTGCTCTGCTTGTAACTTTGGCTTTGAGGATTTTTACGGAGAAATCGGAAGGGGTTATATAGAAATCCACCACATAAAGCCAATTTTTGCCTATGATGATAGGTTGGAGCAAAATATAAATGACGCTCTTGAAAATGTAACACCAGTTTGCTCCAATTGTCATAGAATGATACACAGGAAAAGAGATGAAATACTATTGATACCGTCATTGCGAACATTAATTGAGAATAACGGTATTTTTAATAGATGAAATTATGCAAAAATTTATCAACAAAATAATACACGGCGATTGCATAGAAGAGATGAAAAAAATTCCTGATAATTCCGTTGATTTAATTTTTGCAGACCCTCCATATTATTTACAACTACCGAAAGGAAAAAGATTGAAACGAGCCGATGGCTCGGAAGTTATTCCTGTTGATGACGAATGGGATAAATTCAAAAGTTACGATGACTACGATTCTTTTACCGAAAATTGGCTAAAAGAATGTCAGCGTATTCTAAAACCAACTGGCACAATGTGGGTTATTGGAATGTATCACAATATTTTTCGCGTTGGAACAATTATGCAAAATCTCGGTATTTGGTTCTTGAATGATGTTATTTGGGTTAAAACAGACCCACTACCAAATTTCAATGGTCGCAGATTTACAAATGCCCACGAAACAATAATTTGGTCAGTAAAAGATAAAAACTCAAAAGGATATACTTTTAATTACGGGTTCATGAAAAAAATGAATGGTGGAAAACAAATGAAAGACACAGATTGGGTTTTTGGACTTTGCAAAGGAAAAGAAAGATTGAAAGATGAGAATGGAATAAAAGCACATCCAACACAAAAACCACTCAAACTTATTCAGCAAGTTTTACTCGCCTCAAGTAATAAAGGCGACATTATTTTTGACCCATTTATAGGTAGTGGTACAACTGCGATTGTTGCCGAAGCACTGGGACGAAAATGGTTTGGAGTTGAGAAAGATAAAAAGTATGTCGCGCTTGCAGAAAAAAGAATTAAGGATTTTTTGGAACAAAAAGTATGAGAATTAAAAAAATTAAGGCGATAAAAGAATATAAATCATTTGATGACTTTGAATGGAAAAGATTTTGTAAAAATAAAGATGGGCAGGAGTTAATTTTTCAAAACTTTACAGTAGTTTTTGGTGAAAACGGCTCTGGAAAATCATCAATTTGTGATGTTCTGAAAAATGTTTCCCAAAACCAGGACTTTCCAAGTACACCACCAACTTTGGCAGAAATAGAGATAAATGATAATGACAACAACCAAACTCATAAATACGAAAATGGCAACTGGACGAACCATATCAATAAAAACTCTTTCCTGTTTTTTGATGTTGATTTTATCAATGCCAACGTTCATACACACGGCGTAAGGTCTAGCAACTTACAGCAAGGTGCACATACACAAAAAGCTGGGAAACTCATTATTGATTTAGACGAGAAAGCAAACAGTCTCAAGGTGGAAATCAAGGAAAAGAAAGATGAACTAGAAACATTACAAAATCCCTGTGCTTATATTTTGGCAAAACAATTTAGTGATAAAGATAAAAAACTTTTTCAAATCTATAAAGACGCGAATTACAAAATCAAGCAAAAAAAATTATCAGAAACACAGGAAGAACTTAAAAAACTTGAGGCAAATTTGGTGACGCTTGAAAAATTGAATACCAAGTATTCCGAAATAAATCGTTTACCTGTGATTGGACAAGTGATTTTCTCTAACCCACTTTCTCAAAAAGAAACTTTTACAGAACTTTTTACTCGTCAAATAAAGGAAAAGGCACAAAATCAAGCAGACGAAACGATAAAAGTTCATTTCATAAAACATAAACAATTTATTGAGTATGCAAAAGATCAAATACCAGCAAACTATACGAACGAAAATTGTCCGCTTTGTATGCAACCGCTTGTTAATGCAATAAGTGTTATTGAATATTATAGAACTGCCTTTGATCAAACTTATGAAAATGCCAAAAGACAGTTTCTATCTGATATTGAAACAGTAAAAGATGAGCTAGAAACCACAAAGACAAATCTTAATTTACTACCACAAAAAGTAACAGCAATTTTCGACTCCCTAGAAAAAATAAAAATAGATTTTGAGATTCAAGACATTTACAAACTTGAAGAAAGAACCAATCAGACAGGAAAATTTAGTGGTATCTCAACAAAAGATATTGATGATTTGCTTTCCGCGTTAGAATCTCTGAAAAAGATTGATAGAGAACAAGTAGACGTAGCGAAACTCTATGATGCTGTTGTTGCAATACTTCAGGAAGTAGAAAAATCAGTCGAGAGTGTCAACAGTTTTATCGCTGAAAAGAATAAACTAATCAATGATTTCAAAGGTAAATATTCTGACCAAAGTAAAATCAATAGTGAGATACAGGAAAGAACTCAAAATCAAGCAGAATTGAGTGAACTGATTGATTTTTTGAACGATGACAAAGTCAAGCAAATCAAAAATAAAAACGAAATTTTAGAGAAACGGAAAAATTTGTCAGAAGCATTGAAAAATGCACGGGAAGCATTGAAGTCATATCTTGCCAATACCATACCATCAAGCATTATTTCTACAATGATAACCATTCTTGGCAAATTCAATTTAAGTTTTACTCTGGAACACATAACTGCAAATGCGAATACGAAAGATTACTCTTTCTCATTCAAAATCAAAGACCAAAAAGGCAATGAGCGAGAGATGAAAAACGGCTTGTCGGAGGGCGAACGCCAGCTCATTTCTCTTGCTTTTTTCTTTGCTATCAATGAAAACTTACAAAATAAAGATAAGACGGTTTTGATTTTTGACGACCCAATTACTAGTTTAGATTCGCCAAATCTGAAAATTCTTGCCGAATTGATACACCAAAAGACACGGGAATTTTCGCAAGTCATAGTATTTACGCACCACCCTCTATTTTTCAAGTATTTGGCGAAGTGCGAAAAGCCAAATCCGACCAAATTTGGCGTTCTGAAAAACACTAATCAGTTTGGTGGTAGTTTTATGTTCTTTGATCCAGGATTTGATTTGATTACAGAAGTTCAGCAATGTAATCAAGAAATTAGTCAGAACGCTCAAAATGGTAATCTGAAGCCAGAAGAAATTGCTTTGAAATACGGACAATTATTGCGTCTTTCTGTTGAAAAATTTATCAAAAACGATTTGTTGATGTGGGATAAAGAAAAGAAATTTGATGAAGTTACTGAAAACTTGAAGCGAGGTAAAAGTAAAATAGCAAAACTTTCTGATGATGATTTAGAGATTATAATGAATATGTATAAATACTGTAATTACTCCAATCTTTTGCATGCCGACAAAGAAACACCATCTGCATTATCAGAACTTACACAACACATAGATAAATTTGTTCAAATTTTGAATAAGGTCTAGGGAGCAACGCTTGCGCGCGCATAGGTGGGTTGGGGCAAGCAATATGGTTTGCTTGTGCCATGATACGCTAAGGCTACATGGTAAACCATGATATGCTAGAAGCTACATGGTAAACCATGATACGCTAAAGTTACACAGTAGGTGGGTGGGCGAGGCATCGCAATTGAATTTGTTTTGGAGGGATTAATTTAGCAACAGTTTTTGGGATGGTATAGTAAGACCCTAGATATTATCAAATATTATCAAATATTATTAAATATTATTAAATATTATTAAATTTTCTTTACATTAAGGGGGATTGATGATAGATTAAAGCTGTAAAAGAAAATAATTTGTTTTAATGTTGGCTTGTCCG
>VAPL010105163.1_pt1 | contig 11734 bp, 23 predicted proteins | sample 3395061 | NCBI WGS metagenome assembly VAPL01 (sample SAMN08290444, study PRJNA428436) | hydrothermal vent metagenome | isolation source: Deep-sea hydrothermal vent chimney 2 | place: Pacific Ocean: Juan De Fuca Ridge | depth 2182 m m
ATTATTTAAAGACCTAACAGCTGATTCACGTCCAGGACCAGGCCCTTTAATCATGACATCTAAGTTCTTCATTCCAAACTCCAGTGCAACAGCCCCAGCTTTCTCAGCCGCTACTTGAGCAGCGAATGGTGTGCTTTTTCTTGATCCTCGAAAACCTGAACCACCAGCTGTTGCCCAAGATAGAGTATTTCCTTTACGATCGCTAATTGTTACAATTGTATTATTAAATGAAGCGTGGACATGAGCTATACCATCTGCAATTTCTTTTTTTATGCGTTTTTTGACACGCTTTTGAGTTGCCATATTTATTTTAGTCTATTAAGAATATTTTATTTTCTAATTGGTTTGCGAGGTCCTTTTCGAGTTCGAGCATTAGTTCTAGTCCTTTGCCCTCTTAATGGCAAGCCTCTTCTATGTCTAATCCCACGATAGCATCCTAGATCCATCAATCTTTTTATATTAATTGAAACTTCTCTACGAAGATCACCCTCTACTATCATAGAAGACAGTACTTTTCTAATCTTTTCCAATTGATCTTCAGATAAATCTATAATTTTTATAGATGGCTCAATTTTAACTAGATTACAGATGTTTCTAGCAGTTTGCCTCCCAACACCATAAATCGCTGTTAATGCAATTTCAGCATGTTTATTGTCTGCCACATTTATTCCGGCAATACGTGCCATCTAGCTGCTCCCACTTACAGTATACCTAAGTTAAACGATGAATTTTAGCATATTACTAAATCCTTCGCAATAAAAATCATCCTTGACGTTGCTTATGCCTTCCATCCTTGCATATGACACGTAAAACACCGTTTCTTTTAATTAGCTTGCAATTTCTACAAATTTTTTTTACAGATGCGCGGACTTTCACGTGGAACCTCTTTTTAATTAAATTATTTTTTTAGATTAGACTTTTTCATCAGCCCATCATATTGCTGAGACATCATATGAGTTTGAAGTTGAGATATAAAATCCATAACTACAACTACAATGATTAACAATGAAGTCCCTCCAAAGTAGAACGGGACATTCCAATATACAATCATAAATTCAGGCAATAGACAAACTAGTGTTATGTAAAAAGCTCCAACCAGTGTCAATCTTGTCATTACTTTATCTATATATGCAGTTGTTTGTTCACCTGGCCTAATACCAGGTAAAAAAGCCCCAGATTTTTTTAAATTATCTGCAGTTTCTTTAGAATTAAAAACTAGAGCTGTGTAAAAAAAACAGAAGAATATAATTGCTGTTGCATAAAATAAAACATAGATTGGCTGACCAGGTGACAACATAGTTGACACATCCTGCAACCAACCTAAACCTTCATTTCCACTAAACCATCCTGCTATTGTGGATGGAAATAAAATTATACTTGATGCAAAAATTGGAGGAATTACACCTGCCATATTTAGCTTAAGTGGTAAAAAACTACTCTGACCAGCCATCATTTTCCTACCTTGTTGCCGCTTAGGATAGTTAATTATAATTCTTCTTTGACCTCTTTCTACAAACACAACCAATGCGGTAACAGCTATTGCGACTATAAACAAAAGAACTATAAATGCACCATTCATCTCACCTGTTCTTGCTAATTCAAGAGTCCCACCTATAGCAGATGGCAACCCAGAAACAATACCAGCAAAAATAATTAGCGATATTCCATTACCTATGCCTCGCTCAGTAACTTGCTCTCCTAACCACATTAGAAAAATTGTACCAGTCACTAAAGTAACAGTTGTTATTACAATAAAGCTTATACCTGGACTGATTACAACTCCCAAGCCTCCAGCTGTCTGATTTTGTAAAGCCATAGAAATACCTATAGCTTGAAAAGTAGCCAAAACTACTGTTCCATAGCGAGTGTATTGAGAAATTTTTCTGCGTCCTGATTCGCCTTCCTTTTTTATCTGCTCCATTGCTGGAACAACTACCGTCATTAACTGCATTATAATAGATGCAGAAATATAAGGCATAATACCAAGTGCAAAAAGACTTAATCGCATTAATGCACCACCTGAAAACATGTTAAACATATCAAGTATTGTTCCACTTTGCTGCTCAAACATATTTGCCAAGGCTTTAGGATCAATTCCAGGGACAGGTATATGCGCTCCAACACGATAAACGAAAAAAGCCCCAAGTACAAACAACAACCTAGATCTTAATTCTGTAAAAGCACCCATTTTATTAGACATTTGAGCTCTTGAAGTACTCACTTAAACCTCTATCTTTCCACCAGCAGCTTCAATTGAATCTTTAGCTCCTGAAGTAACTTTTAAACCTTGAATAGTTACTGGAATTGTAATTTCTCCAGATTGAATAAGTTTTACATTTTTTGCAAAAGAAGGAACAAGGTTAGCTGACCTTAATGCATCTATATTAACTAATTCCAGATTAAGAGAACCGATTTCATATAATGTGACTTCTGCTGAATATTTTTTTACTCTTGAAGAAAATCCCAATTTAGGTAATCGCCTTTGAAGTGGCATTTGACCACCCTCAAAACCAATTTTATGAAAACCACCACTTCTAGACTTTTGACCTTTATGCCCTCTACCGCAAGTCTTACCAAGAGTAGATCCTATTCCACGACCTACTCTTTTTGCAGATTTTCTAGAGCCATTTGCTGCTTGGATAGTATTTAGATACATTACATTCCCTCAACTTTTAGCATATAAGAGATTTTATTGATCATTCCTCTATTTTCAGGTGTGTCAATAATATTGACTGTTTGTCGTATTTTACGTAACCCTAATCCTTTTAAGCATTCTTGATGACTTTTGAGTCTGCCAATTTTACTTTTTTTCATTGTTACGCTTAAAGTTTTATTTGCCATTATTACTATCCAGTGATTTGTTCAACTGACAAGCCCCTTTTTGCAGCTATTTGTTCAATACTTCTCATTTCAGCTAATCCTTTAATTGTTGCTCTTACAACATTGATTGGATTATTAGTTCCTATACATTTAGCCAAGACGTTATGAACCCCTACGACTTCAAATACAGCTCGCATTGCCCCACCAGCAATTATACCAGTACCATCTGAAGCAGGTTGCATATATACTTTTGCAGCCCCAGTTTCACCTGTAACAGAATATTGTAACGTACCTTCCTTAAGCTGTATTTTGTGCATATTTTTTCTTGCTTGTTCAAGTGATTTCTGAATAGCAATAGGCACTTCTCTGGCTTTACTGACACCATAACCCACTCTACCTTGCCCATCTCCAACGACGGTTAGAGCTGCAAAACCAAATACTCTCCCTCCTTTTACAACCTTAGCAACCCGTCTAACAGAAACTAATTTTTCTTGCATCCCATCTGCACTTGCTTGACCTTGTGGTCCTGATGTAGCCATAATATTCTCCTAAAACTTCAATCCAGCCTCGCGAGCCGCATCTGCCAATGCTTTAACACGACCATGATATTTAAAACCAGAACGATCAAAAGCAACTTGTGTTACTCCAACTTCTAATGCCCTTTCTGCTATAACTTTTCCAACTTCAGTTGCTGCATCAGAATTTCCCGTACTTTTAATATTTGGCTTTAGCTCAGCTTCTAGAGTAGATGCACTAGTTATAGTTGTTAAACCATCTTTACTAATTATTTGAGCATAAATGTGTTGAGATGTTCTATGAATGCTAAGTCTATAAACACCTAGTTGCTTTATTTTGCAACGTTGTCTCAATGCACGTTTTAAACGTGAACTTTTCTTATCCATTATTATATCCTACTTTTTCTTGGCATCTTTTCTTGCAACATATTCATCTTTGTACCTTATCCCTTTACCTTTATAAGGTTCAGGGGGACGAAAAAAACGTATTTCAGCAGCAACTTGACCAACTTTTTGCTTATCACAACCCTTAATTAATAATTCAGTTTGGCTTGTGGCTTCGACAGTAACATCATCAGGAACTATATACTCAACAGGATTAGAAAAGCCTAAAGACAGAGTAAGCTTATTTCCTTTTAACTGAGCTCTATAACCAACTCCAATTAATAATAATGTTTTTTCAAAACCACTTGAAACGCCCTTAATCATATTTGATATTGAAGCCCTTGTAGTTCCACCTTGTTTTTTTGAATTTTTTACGTTGTCATCCCATTTTACATAAATAATATTTTCTTGTACTTCAACATTAATATCATCATGTAAAGTGTATGCTAATTGACCGCCACTTCCTTTGACAGTCATATTGCTTTTATCTAACTTGACCTCGACTCCATCAGGAATTGCTACTGGGGCATTACCGATTCTAGACATAAACTTCTTTCCTTAACAAACAGTACAAATAACTTCACCACCATGACCAATAGCACGCGCCGCTCTATCAGTCATTACGCCATTTGAGGTTGAAACAATAGCAATTCCCAATCCAGCAAGAACTTTAGGCAATTCATCTTTTGACTTATAAATTCTTAGACCAGGTCTACTTATTCTTTTTACTTTTTCAATAACAGGTATACCTTTGAAATATTTCAAATCAATTATAATTTCTGTACTACTTCCCTTAGCTTCAGTTTTATAATCCGCCACATATCCCTCTTGCTTTAAAACTTTAACTATTGCTATTTTTAATTTTGACGAAGGCAATTTAATACTAACTTTACCTGCAGATTGACCATTACGAATCCTTGTCAACATATCTGCAATTGGATCACTCATACTCATTAATTCTCTCCAAAAACTCGTTAACTAATTTACCAGCTTGCTTTTGACAAACCTGGCACATCTCCACGCATCGTTGCTTCACGTAATTTATTTCGGCCCAAGCCAAACTTACGATATACACCATGGGGACGCCCAGTTAAACTGCACCGATTTCTACACCTACTTGGACTAGAGTCACGTGGTAATTTTTGAAGCTTTAAAATAGCAAGCTCTTTATCTTCATATGAGGTTTTAGGGTCTCTGATTATCTCCTTCAAAGATCTTCTTTTAACTTCATATTTACCGACTAATTTATTACGCTTATTCTCACGCGCAATCATCGATTTTTTAGCCATTTCTTATACCCTTTAGTTTCTAGTTCTTAAATGGAAAATTGAAAAGCTTAAGTAAAGCCAATCCTTCTTCATTTGAATCTGCAGTTGTTGTTATACAAATATCCAAACCTCGTAGAGTATCAATTTTATCGTAATCAATCTCGGGAAAAATGATTTGCTCAGTTACACCCATTGAATAATTTCCACGCCCATCGAAACTTTTAGGACTCATTCCTCTAAAATCCCGTATACGAGGTATGGCAATACTTATCAAACGATCAAAAAACTCATACATTTTATCACTACGTAAGGTAACTTTACAGCCTATTGCCATATCATCACGTATTTTAAAACCAGCAATTGACTTCCGTGACAGTGTTACAACAGGTTTCTGCCCTGATATGCTTTCCATATCTGAAAGAGCAGCTTGTATTACTTTTTTATCAGCAACAGCCTCTCCTACACCCATATTTAAGGTTATTTTTGTCAGTTTAGGAACTTGCATTACTGATTTATATCCAAATTGCTTTTTTAAAGCAGGTACGATATCGTCTTTATATTTTGTTTCTAGTCTAGCCATGATTTTTATAACCTTTACACATCAATAACTTCATTTGTAGATTTAAAAAATCTAACTTTTTTACCATCGTCAAGAAATTTAAAACCCACTCTATCGGCTCTTTTAGTTTCAGGATTAAGCAGTGCAACGTTTGAAATATTAAGAGGCATATCCTTGTCAATTATTCCACCTTGAACTCCTGAATTAGGGTTACCTTTTTGGTGCTTTTTTGCGCGATTAATTCCTTCAACCAAAACCTTCGCATCATCTAAAACTTTAAGAATTTTTCCTTTACTACCTTTATCTTTACCTATAAGAACAATAACTTGATCGCCTTTTTTTAATTTTTTCATTAGACTTTATCCTTACAATACTTCAGGAGCAAGAGAAATAATTTTCATATATTTCTCTCCTCTTAATTCACGCGTAACTGGTCCAAAAATACGCGTTCCAACTGGTTGTAATTGGCCATTCAGAATGACTGCAGCATTCGTATCAAAACGAATGACAGACCCATCAATTCTACGCACTCCCTTTCTTGTTCTCACAACCAAGGCATTATATACCTCACCTTTTTTAACTTTTCCGCGGGGAATGGCATCTTTTATACTCACTTTAATAACATCGCCAATACGAGCATATCTTCTATGAGAGCCGCCTAAAACCTTGATACACATGACCTTTTTTGCTCCGCTGTTATCTGCAATATCAAGGTTAGTTTGCATCTGAATCATTGTTAAATCCTAATTATTCCAATTAAATAGCTAACTAGTTAGAGCTAAACGTCTAACTATTATAAAATTTCTACTAATTTATAAGTTTTATTTTTTGACATGGGTCTACAAGATGTGATGGAGACAATATCTCCTTTTTTTGCTTTATTAGCCTCATCATGTGCCATGTATTTTGTTGATCGTTTAACGAATTTTCCATAAATAGGAAATTTTATTAATCGCTCAACCAATACTGTTATTGATTTATCCATTTTATCACTGACTACACGTCCAGTTACAGTTTTTAGTTTTTTTGTTTCATCAGTCATGTTATGCACTCGCAATTTGAGTTAAGATCGTATTTATTTGAGCAATATCACGCCTAACTTTCTTTACTTGATCAGGCTTACTTAACTGGCCTGTACCTTTTTGCATTCTCAAATTAAATTGCTCACGCGATTTTTCAATCAACAACAAATTTAATTCTTCTTTCGATTTCTCTCTTAATTCACTAGCTTTCATCACATTATTGTCCGTGCTATAAAAGTGGTTTTTACAGGAAGCTTAGCTGCGGCAAGAGTAAATGCCTCACGAGCCAATTCCTCAGAAACTCCTTGAATTTCATATAGCATAGTTCCAGGCTTTACTTGAGCAACCCAAAATTCAACACTTCCTTTACCTTTTCCCATTCTTACTTCTAATGGTTTCTTAGTAATTGGTTTATCAGGAAATATTCTTATCCACATTTTCCCTGATCTTTTAACATGTCTTGTTATTGTCCTACGAGCAGCCTCAATTTGACGAGCGGTTAATCTTCCACGTGCAATTGATTTTAATCCGTATTCTCCAAAGCTAACTGAAGACCCACGTTGAGCAACACCATTATTTCTTCCTTTATGTTGCTTACGAAATTTTGTTCTTTTGGGTTGAAGCATTATTTTGTCCCTTCAACTATCTTTTAGGTTTAGTTTCATTTGATGCTATTTTGTGAGCATCCCTATCAAATACTTCTCCCTTAAAGATCCAGACTTTAATGCCAATAATCCCATAAGTAGTATTTGCCTCTGCAGTACCATAATCAATATCTGCACGTAGTGTATGTAAAGGAACACGACCTTCTCTATACCATTCACCACGAGCTATCTCAGCACCATTCAAACGACCTGCAACATTTATTTTTACACCCTCTGCTCCTAATCGCATCGTATTGGTAACAGCTCGCTTCATAGCACGCCTATACATGATTCTTTTTTCTAATTGTTGAGCAATTCCTTCTGCAACTAGTGTTGCATCTAACTCTGGCTTTCTAATTTCTTCAACATTTATTTTAACAGGCACACTCATCATTTTTGAAACATCAAGTTTCAATTTATCTATATCTTCACCTTTTTTACCGATAACTATTCCAGGTCTTGCAGTATAGATAGTTATTTGTGCATTATTCGCAGGTCTATTTATTTGTATTCGACTTACTGATGCGTGTGATAGTTTTCGTTTAATATATTCACGCACTCTAATATCTTGAAGTAAAAAAATCGGATAATTTTTACTATCTGCATACCATCTTGATGTCCAATCTTTTACGATACCTAGCCGTATACCTGTTGGATGTACCTTTTGACCCATTTTAACTCCTACTCGTATTCTGAAACTTTAACTGTAATATGACATGTTCTTTTAAGTATATGATTAGCGCGACCTTTTGCTCTCGCACGAACTCTTTTCAAAGTAGAACCTTCATTTATAAATACTGTTGATACATACAACTCATCAACATCAGCACTTTCATTATGCTCGGCATTAGCAATTGCAGATTCCAAAACTTTCATCATTATTTCAGCTGCTTTTTTTGTACTAAACTTTAATGTATTAAGTGCTTTTTCAACAGGTAAACCACGTATTTGATCTCCAACTAAACGTGCTTTCTGAGCTGACAACGGCGCACTACTAAGTTTTGCAGTAATTTCCATAGTCTATATTATCCTATCTTGATTTTTTATCAACAATATGACCTCTATAGGTACGAGTTGGTGAAAACTCGCCTAACTTATGGCCTACCATATTCTCAGAAATTAATACTGGCACATGTTGACGTCCATTATGAACTGCAATTGTTAAACCTAGCATATCAGGGCTAATCATTGATCTTCTTGACCAAGTTTTAATTGGCTTTCGATTTTTATTTGCAACAGATGCATCAATTTTAGCTTGAAGGTGATGATCTATAAATGGACCTTTTTTAATTGAACGTGGCACTTTTTTATACCCCTTTATTTCATATTCCGGCGTCTGATAATCATATTATCAGTACGTTTATTTTTTCTGGTTTTATATCCTTTAGCTGGAGTTCCCCATGGGGACACAGGATGCCTTCCTCCTGAAGTACGACCTTCACCACCACCATGTGGATGATCAACCGGGTTCATTGCAACACCTCTAACTGTTGGCCTAATACCTCTATGTCTTGAAGCCCCAGCTTTACCTAAAGAAATTAGATTGTGTTCTGAATTAGAAACATCGCCGACAACACCTTTACAATCAGACAATACTTTACGCATTTCTCCTGATCTTAAACGTAATGTTACATGCGCTCCATCTTTTGCAACTAACTGAGCTGAAGTCCCTGCACTACGTGCAAGCTGAGCACCTTTCCCAGGCTTTAACTCAATACAGTGAATCGTAGTACCTAAAGGCATATTGCGTAAAGGCATACAATTACCAGGTTTAACTGGAACCGTCTCAGAAGAAATTATTTCTTGCCCAACATGTATTTCGGAAGGAGCTATTATATATCTTCTTTCACCATCTTTAAATAAAATTAAAGCTATATTTGCCGTCCTATTTGGATCATATTCAATCCTTTCTACAACTGCAGGCATATCAATTTTATTTCTTTTAAAATCAATAATACGATAATGTTGCTTGTGTCCACCTCCGATATGCCTTGTGGTTATACGACCTTGATTATTTCTACCTCCTGATTTACTCTGTTTTTCAAGTAACTGAGCAAACGGCTTACCTTTATGTAATGCGTTATTTTTTACTCGTATTACAAATCGAGAGCCTGGTGAAGTTGGTTTAGATTTTAGAATAGCCATTCTTTACTACCGTTTTAAAATGCTGGAATTTTCTTATGCTGATGCAAAATCAATATCATGGCCAGACTTAAGCTTAACATAAGCCTTCTTCCAGTCAGATCTTTTTCCTAATGAACGTCCAAAACGCTTTACTTTACCTTTCACGTTTAACACTTGAACCGAATCAACCTTAACATCAAACATCGTTTCAACTGCTTTTTTTATTTCTAGTTTAGTAGAAACTTTTTGAACTTTAAATACAAATCTATTGTTATCTTCAGCAGCAATCGTACTTTTTTCAGATACTATTGGTGACAACAAGATATTTTCTAAATTATTTTTTTTTATACTCATGCCAATCGCTCTTCAATTTGCCTAACTACGGACTCCGATGCTATCACTTTGTCTGCATTAACTAACATAACAGGATTTAACCCATCAACAGTTGAAACATCAACATAGGGAATGTTTCTAGATGCTAGAATTAAGTTATCTGTTAATATTTCAGCCACTATCACTATTCTCTTAGCATCAACATCTGTTAGTTTAATGGCCAGCTCTTTAGTCTTGGGTGTTGTAGGCATAAATTCATTGCTTACAACTATTCTATCTTGCCGTAGTAATTCTGAAAGGATAGAGCAAACCCCTACTTTATACATTTTTTTATTTATTTTTTGCTCAAATATTCTTGGTTGTGCAGCAAAAGTTACACCACCCGAACGCCAGAGTGGACTCCTTATTGTCCCAGCTCTTGCTCGTCCAGTGCCTTTCTGTCGCCAAGGCTTCGCACCACCACCTCTAACTGCCGAACGATTTTTATGTGCTTTTGTGCCAGCACGTGCCCCCGCAAGATGCCTAACAACGAGCTGATGCACTAAAGTTTCATTAAAACTTTGTCCAAAAACTTTCTCAGTCACATCAATTGCTTTCGCTGAATCCTGACCCGATATTGCAGGTATTTGTAAAGTCATAGTGTCTTTTAACCTTTATTTCTCATTTTCACAGCAGGAGTGATAACTACATCACCTCCTTTAGAACCAGGCACTGCCCCAGTGACCAATATTAAGTTTCTTTCAGTATCTATTGAATGGATCGTCAGGTTTTGTACAGTTCTTTTAACTGCACCCAAATGACCAGACATTTTTTTTCCTTTAAATACCCGACCTGGGGTTTGACACATACCAATTGAACCATTTGATCGATGGGATATTGAGTTTCCATGTGTTGCATCCTGCATTCCAAAATGATGTCTTTTTATACCACCAGCAAAGCCCTTACCAATTGATACCCCACTGGCATCAACTACCTCGCCCTCAGTGAACAAATCCAATCCAATAACAGAACCAGACACCAATTCCTCACCCTCACCGTCATCTAATCTAAATTCAAATAACTTCCGACCAGCTGTAACATTGGCTCCAGCATAATGACCTGCAAGAGCCTTATTAACTTTTGATGACTTTTTATCCCCAACAGCAACTTGTATTGCTCGGTAACCATCTGTATCAAGGCTTTTAACCTGCACAACCTTGTTTGTACCAACTTCTAAAACTGTAACGGGCACAGATGAGCCATCTTCTGAAAAAATCCGGGTCATACCACATTTACGACCAATAAGTCCTATTGACATTTGTCAATTCCTCGTATCAAACAAACACCCTAAAAGAGCATTATTATTTAAGCTTAATTTGAACATCAACGCCAGCAGCAAGATCTAATTTCATCAATGCATCTACTGTTTTATCGGTTGGTTCAACAATATCTAACAACCTCTTATAGGTCCTCAGTTCATATTGATCTCTTGCATCTTTATTAACATGAGGAGAGATCAATATTGTAAAACGCTCTTTTTTAGTAGGCAGTGGAATAGGACCCATTACTTGAGCTCCCGTTCTTTTTGCTGTCTCTACTATCTCACCAGACGATTGATCTATTAATTTATGATCAAAAGACTTCAAGCAAATCCTGATAGTTTGATTAGACATTTATATCACTCAATAATTGAAACAACAACACCCGCACCTACTGTGCGCCCACCTTCTCGTACTGCAAAGCGTAAACCATCATCCATAGCAATTGGGTTAATCAGAGTAACTTCAACAGTCACGTTATCACCAGGCATAACCATTTCAACCCCTTCATCTAACTTAACCGCCCCTGTTATATCAGTTGTTCTAAAGTAAAACTGAGGCCTATATCCATCAAAAAACGGAGTGTGACGTCCACCCTCATCTTTACTTAAAACATAAATTTCAGCTTTAAATTTTGAATGAGGGTTTATTGACCCTGGATGCGCCAACACTTGCCCTCTCTCAACTTCTTCTCGTTTTGTACCACGTAATAACACGCCTACGTTATCACCAGCCTCACCTTGATCTAGCAATTTACGGAACATTTC
>VAPL010020245.1_pt1 | contig 11733 bp, 7 predicted proteins | sample 3395061 | NCBI WGS metagenome assembly VAPL01 (sample SAMN08290444, study PRJNA428436) | hydrothermal vent metagenome | isolation source: Deep-sea hydrothermal vent chimney 2 | place: Pacific Ocean: Juan De Fuca Ridge | depth 2182 m m
ATACCGCTGGCGAGCAGCTCCGCGAAGTCGGTCATGAGTACGGTGCGACGACTGGTCGTCCTCGCCGCTGTGGCTGGCTAGATCTCATCGCGACACGCTACGCTGCACGACTCAATGGTACGACCGCATTAAATATTACAAAACTAGATGTCCTCAACGACTTCAAGGAGATCAAAGTTTGTGTAGGCTATATGCTCAATGATGAAAAACTAGAAACACTACCGATGAGCGCTACCACACTAGCGAAAGTCGAACCAATCTACGAGACTCTCGCAGGCTGGCAGGACGACACCAGCAAAGCTCTTCAGATCTCAGATCTACCACCAGCAGCTCAAGACTATATTCAATTCATAGAAAAATTCGTCGGCATACCAGTCAAGTGGGTCGGTGTCGGTGTCGAACGTACAGCGATGGTCAGCTAGTCTCATGATCACACTCAACAATGCTGCCTCCGAGCGAAAGTGGCCTGATTTTCGTGTAAAACAAATCCACTACGCTCGCGAGATTACACTCGCACAGAGCTGGGAAGCGATCACTACTCTATCGAAATCTGATCGAGATTACTTAATCGCAAACGTACCATTTGACACACTCACAGCTGAAAAGTCCGAGGTCAGTACCGACAGCTCCGCGGTAAAGTGGCTACTGCGAACAACTGACGATGAGACTCTCGAAGCAGTCCTGCTCCTCCACTCCAATGAAAAGAAAAAATGGGGCACTGTCTGCGTCAGTAGCCAAATCGGCTGCGCGATGAAATGTAAATTTTGTGCGACAGGACAAATGGGTCTGACACGCGACCTCAGTGCCGATGAAATCCTTGATCAGTTCCTCATCGCCAAAAGAGAAGCCACTCGCCGTGGCATAGTGGGCAATCTCAACGTCGTCTTTATGGGCATGGGAGAGCCACTTTTGAATTTAAAAAATATATTAGTTGCGATTAAAACTTTGATTGACCCAAAACACTACGGACTCGCACCCAGTCGAATCACAGTCTCGACTAGTGGTATCGTCCCCGGACTAGTGACACTTCGCACAGCGAAGCTCGGTATCAGGCTTGCACTCAGCCTCCACGCTCCAACCGATGAACTACGAAGTCGACTCATGCCAGTCAATACAAGCTACCCACTCGCAGATATAATGGCAGAGTTAAAAAATTGGGAAGCATCAAATACCGAGGTGCTTTATGAATACGTACTGATAGACAATGTAAATGACGCGCCCAAACAAGCCGAGCAGCTAATAAAATTATTGAAAAATCGTAAAGCTAAAATCAACCTAATCCCGTTCAATCCTGTAGCAGGGTCAGACCTGAAACGTCCGAGTGGCAACCGCATGCACATCTTCCTCGCAATCTTACAAAAAGCTGGTCTACACGCCACCCTGCGACATACCAAAGGTGATGATATCAAGGCTGCCTGTGGACAGCTAAAGACTAAGCAGATATAAAATCCCGCGGAAGTTGATTTTTGATCTTGCCATCACGCAGGAGACCAAGTCCGAGATACTGACCCGTGTAGCGCAGGATCACTTGTCCGTCTTTCGCATTTGGTATGGAATCAATCCTAAAATCCCGTCCAGCGAAAAACTCATCACGTGCCTCTTCGCTGAGATCGACAACTTGCCGCGTCGCATCGCGCAACAGTAGTCCGGCACCGAGGTGCGTCAGACGAATGATCTGACCAGTGCGATTGAGCTTCACGATCCGCGTACCAGTCCGCTCAAAATTAAATTTACTTGCCCATCTTTCAATCCGTGCTGGTCGCAACCACAGCTCATGCTCACGCATAAAGAGCGTGTAACGCTCCGGTAGCTCGACCTGACAACCAAAATATTTACCTACCTGATTGCACAGCTCCAGTGTGCGCTTTGGTGACACAATGCTAAACGGTGAACGAACAGACCGCTGCAAGGCTGGCACAGTTTTAGATTTAGTTGGCGAGAGCTTACGAAGCTTCACGGCAAAGAACCCCTCACAATAATCGCGATGTGGCCAGAGCCGCCGCGCACCAGCCAGACTAGCGTGATACTTTTGCTCACCAAACTCAATAAGTCCATTTGCCTCTGACGCAGGTAAGATCTCCACGGCTTCGGGGAACTGTCGTAGTAAATAGTCTACTACTGCTTCGTTTTCCTCTGGTGCAAACGTACAAGTAGAGTAAACCAGCTCTCCATCGACCTTCAAAGCATGAAAAGCTGAGACAAGTAACCGCTTTTGTAAATCTGCCATCGCTTCAATACGATTCAGACTCCAACGTGTTAGCGCACGCGAATCTTTGCGGAGAGTCCCCTCGCCCGTACACGGTGCATCGAGCAGGATTCGATCAAACTGATTGGGGAAGTACTTTTCAAAGGCAGAGCCGTCTTTACGCGCGAGCAACGTATTGCCTACACCAGACAATTCGAGATTGTGTGAAAGGCTTTTGATCCGCTTTAGACTTGGTTCATTGGCGATGATCGTACCAGTGTTTTGCTGTAGTGCTGCTAGCTGAGTAGTCTTGCTACCTGGAGCAGCTGCAACGTCGAGTGTGAAACTATCCAACTCTGGAGCGAGCAACTCGGGCGGCAACATGCTCGCTGCCTCTTGGATATAAAAAAGCCCTGCCACATACAGCCAAGTCTTACCCAGCGGCTGAACATGGTCATCACGCTCAATCCAAAAACCAGTCGGGCACCACGGCACAGACGTCAGCTGCCAGCGCAGCTTGGCGGTGAGCTTTTGAAATTCTTTAACTGATATTTTTAGGGTATTGACACGAATACTCTTGCGCAACGGCTGCTGCATCTCGGCGAAAAAATCCGCGTGTTCGGAAACAGGCAGCATACGCTCTAGGCGAGTAATGAAATCGACAGGGAAATCTATGCTAGACAACTAGCATATCTTACACTTCTATAATCGAACAAAATAATAGTGTGAGGCAAGTGAATATTTTCATTAAAAATGTTTAAATGTCCTAAATATTTTATACAGTACACCATGCTCAAAAAATACCTCCTCCTCACACTACTGCTGACAGCTAGTCTGCTAGCGATCCCACAGACAGCAGCCGCCAAGACCGTAATCAGCAATGATATAGTGATGGACACGACTTGGACACCAGAGATGAGTCCGATCATACTCGAAGGTCGCAACAATAAACATGGTGTACGCAACGTGACAAGCTCGACCATTCGCGTAGGCAATGGTGCGACACTGACCATCGAGCCAGGTGTGATCATCATGGCAAGGAGAGACGTCAACTTCCGCATCACAACCCAGTGCATGCAAGGATTCAACAGTGGTGAATGTATCACTGACGAAGACGGCAAAATCAAACGTCCACAGCTAATCGCCAATGGTACGGCCGAAAAACCAATTATATTTACTTCGACCACAGATATAGTGGGAGACACCCCCAAAGCTGGTGACTGGGGTACTTTCACTATCGATAGACGCGGCGGTGAATTGCGCTGGGTAGAGCTACGCTATGGCGGTGGTGGTGATCGCACACGCAAGGCTTTCCTGGAAGGATTAGATTTAAAATTTATTAACAGCACCATCATACATAGTGCCAAACCAGCACTACGCACAGAAAATGCAACCATCAGTGGTAGCGTCATCGCCAACAGTGCTGGTACTGGGATTTATTGCAAGAATAAATGTGTAATACGCAATAACTATATCGCTGATAATGCTGGTGCCGCCATAGAGCTAGATACGACAGGCACTACGACTGTGACAGGTAATTTTCTATATCAAAATGCTGGTGTTGGTATTACAAGTGATATTCGTCGTGATACACCAACGACAATCAGCAGGAACTACTTCCTAGAAAACAAAGGTGGTATTCATTTCCTCTATGGTGGTCCTCGCCAAAAAATCGACAACAACAACTTCCTCCGCAATAAGGAGTTCGCCATCAAGGCAGACCATAACGTCAGCAACGCAGGTAAGACTTACAAGCTACTAGATAACTGGTTTGGTATCGACAGTGGTGCGAGTAACATAGCTGGACCGTACTTCGTCTCAAAGCTCTATGATACCAGCACCTACGCCGCCGACGGACACGACTTTACTTTCGTCGCTGGATTACCAGCTGCCAGCGCATACACCAAATACCGCTCTGAAAAAACTGAAGATACCGTACTCTTTGAGATCTTGGTCGAACGTCGGGCACTCATCGGCGATGACCGCACTCCTGGATCATTACAACTTTATACAATTGATTTGAAAAACCTCACCATCAAGGGCGTCAAAGATGTAGTGCTAGCTATCCACCTACCCGCCGACCAAGAACTTTTACTTTGTAGTGTCTTACACGATGAGACTGGCGTAGGACAGGACTATGTCTTTGGTACGGTTTGCTCTGATATACAGCCTGCCAGTATTACCTATGATAGAGGCAGACTCCTACTACGACCAAAATTAATCGCCGCTCTCTCGAATCAAAAATTTTACTTCGTCACCGCGCTCAAAGTGAATACTCGCAACACTGCAAGTATTCCACGCTTGACACTCCAGTATGGTAGCGAGCAACGCGGACGACCGTTTACATACACACTAGGCAACCTGACAACCATAAACAAACTCAGCAACAAGCGCACGGTTGCTACGCCGACCCCTTCAAACAAGCACACTCCTACGCCAACTAGTCCAGCCCCTACCCCGACAGCCACCACAGACAATACCAACCTACCTCTGGCAACTGGTACTGTCTCACGACAAATCTGGAGTGGTGTATTGCAGTACGTCCTACGCGCTGGTGATGGCAAAAACTACGTCCTTTATAACAGCGCCAAGTGGCGCGAGATCGACAACTTCACCAAAAGTAATAACAAGAAAAAAGCAATCGCCGTTTGGGGCAGTTGGTACACAAACCGCTATGGCATACGAACTGGCATCAAATTTACAGAGTTTGAGATACAGTAGCTTTTGTTACCCCGATCATTTTGTCATCCCGGTTTGTCCGAAATCTTTCACTAGGGCTTAGTTTGAGCATGCTAAAATAACCCAGTATGGAGAGGTGGCTGAGTGGTCGAAAGCAACAGTCTTGAAAACTGTCGAGCCCGCAAGGGTTCCGTGGGTTCGAATCCCACCCTCTCCGCCAGTTAAAAATATTCCTACATCTTTTTCGGCGCACTGACACCAACCAGATCTTCTAAAACAATTCGCAGAATCTCTTGCGCAGTCGCCGTTAACCGCAAACGTGCTGCTGTCAGCTCAGGCTTTTCTGAATCAATAACTCGACACTGCTCGTAAAACCGGTGAAAAGTCTCTGCGAACTCTCGTGCGTAAACCGTTAGCTTATGAACAGCATAATCTCGAGCAACCTCCTCTACTAAATTAGATAACATCGCCATTTTTTTGATTAGTGCGTGTTCCGCTGGGTGATTCAGCAAACCCAAGTCACCTTGTTTTTTAAAATCTAGGGCATCTAATTTTTCCTCAGCCTGTCGCAAGATCGAAGCCATACGTGTATGCGCATACTGTACGTAAAAAACTGGATTATCTGCGCTCTGTTTTTTCGCCAGATCGAGATCGAAGTTCAGATGCGTATTCCAGTCGCGCATGACGAAGAACCACCGCGCCGCATCGTGCCCGACCTCTTTAATTAAATCACTCATCAGTTCAAAGTTCCCTGACCGCTTACTCATCTTGACCTCTTTATCACCACGGAAAAGCTTCACCATCTGGGCAATGACTATATCCAAATCTCCTTTTCGCCCCAAGCACTCCACCGCTGCCTGCATCCGCCCGATATACCCATGGTGATCCGCACCCCAGATATCGATTAGCTTATCCGCTCGCGTTAGTTTGAAATCATGATAAACAATATCTACTGCAAAATAAGTCCACTCACCTGTAGCCTTTTTTAGTACTCGATCTTTGTCATCGCCAAAGTCCGTAGTTCGTAGCCAAGTCGCCCCATCTTCTGTAAAAATACTTTTATCAAGTTTTGCCAAACAATTTTCAATTGAACCTTGAGAATGTAAATCAGATTCATTATAAAAACTGATAGCTGAAGAAACTTTCATTTCCTTTATGGCTGGCTTTATTTCATCCTTCATCAAAATATCAGCAAAGCTTTTACCAGTTTTCGCAGCATCGTCTGTAATCTGATCAGGATATTTCTTCGCCAGCTCTTTTATATACCCTCCTTGGTAAAAATCTTCCTCAGCATGAATCTGCCCTGCCGCTGCCTGAATTGACTTACCCAGAGTGACGATTTGATTCCCTGCATCGTTGACATAGTACTCTGTCGCCACCTCATAGCCTACTCGACGCAACACACGCGCCAACACATCACCACCGAAGCCTCCCCGACCATTGGCGATCGTCAGTGGTCCTGTCGGATTGGCAGAGATGAACTCGAGCAATACTTTTTGACCTTTACCAACCTTAGCTGAGCCAAACTGACCCCCCTGCTGCTCAATCTCCGCGAAAATTTCTTGAAAAAACTCTGGCTTCAAAAACAAATTGAGAAACCCCGGACCAGCAACCTCTACTTTTTCAATGTACTTCTTATCCAACTTTTCGATAATTTCATTCGCAACATCTCGAGGATTTTTCTGAAACTTCTTCGCTAATACCATCGCCACATTACACGCCAGATCACCAAACTTGGGATCAGGTGGTACTTCGAGCGTGAAATCTACTTGCTCTGGCAGAGCAGACTCGACGAGCTGGCGGACACTAGCAAGCAGCATAAAACTAAATTATTTTAGCATGATCAAACCCACTCCTTGAGTCGCTCCCTACAAATTGATAAAATTGTCCCCTATCGTCAAAGAAGCGTAAAATACTAGTCATCAATGAGTAACTCCACTGGTCTACGCACCAACCAGCTCGAAAAAAATGTCCTACATGACCTCAAAATAACAGGTGATATTTTGAGATCTGCACGTAGTAAAAAAGATGTTTTGGACTTTACTGTTCGAATTTTTTTGAAACTTGGCTTCGACCGTGTACGAATCTGGCTGCTCGACGAAGAAAACCAAACACTTTGTGGTGGTAAAAGTAGTCATATCCCTGACCACAAATTTAAAAAGGCCCGCTGCAGCGTACATCTAAAAAATATCTCCATTGACTACTTACGTGACATTAAACTAAAAAAACCATTCGCCGACGATACGACACTTATCCTGAAAAAATGTTTTAAGGATTATCATGCAATTCATTCTGTCGACTTTCCAATGTTTGCCAGTAAGCATCCTCTGGGTGTCATCGCAGTTGATAATTTTTACTCTGGTCATAAGCTTGATCCGGCTGAACTGGAAACGACCATCATGCCATTCGTCAACCACGTGTCATTAGCACTTAGTCGGATTATTAGTGACCAAAAACTCAGAGCAAAAAATCGAGAACTAAAAAAACAATTTGCAACTGCCACTATAGAACTAAAAAAACGGAATAAAACTCTGACATATCTCGTTCACCACGATGAGCTAACTGGACTACCCAATCGTCGCGATGGAGACAAAAAACTCACAAGTGAATTTAAAAGGGCTAATAACAATAGTCCACTTTCACTGGCAGTACTTGATATTGATTTCTTTAAACAAATCAATGATACCCATGGACATCTAACTGGAGATCGGATTTTGACCGCACTTGGAAACATTCTGCGACAGAGTCGCAGTCTGACTTATACCTATCGTTATGCAGGAGATGAATTTATCATCTTACTGGTAGGCAAAAATTCCACCCAAAGCCTACGCTTACTAAAAAATCTCTGCTCCAAAATTAAAGAAAAAACAAAGCAAAGTGTAAGTATTGGATTCACAACCTATCCGACACCTGGTATCAAAACCCCTCTAGACTTAATCCGTACTGCCGACAATGCACTCTATCACGCCAAGCAAACTGGACGCGATCGAGTAATATTTTTCAATGACGAAAAGGAAAAAATTAAACCACTTATTGAGCACAAAAAAGCCCTACAACACATTGGCACAAAAGGCATTATGGCAAGTGACTATATTAAGCAGCTCGAATTTATAAATGAAGTCTCAGAAAAAATTCAAAAGGCTGGAGATATCACAGATATTGCAAAAGAAGTATTGAAAGTTTTTCGACGACAACTCCACTGCCAACGAGTGAGGATCTATCAATCCAACTACGAACAAAAAAAACTTGAATGCATTGAGGCTGCTGGGCTACAACGTTCGAAGTTTTCTGGACTCGATCTACCGATTAACATCAAACAGAGTGTAGCTGCTGAAGCCGCACTAACCAGAGAGGTAATCAATATAAAAAATGCTAAAAAATGTAAAAATTTTGATCAACTTGTAATTAAAATCTTTGCCACACGGGCAATCCTAGCAATCCCACTAATCGTCAAACAAAATTCTATCGGCGTACTAGTCGCCGACTATGACCCCAACAAAATTAGTTTTAACAAAAATCAATATCGCTTCTTTATGACAATAGGCAGTCACATTGCTCTAGCAATAGAGCAACGTCGCCTTTTGAAAAAAACAACCACGCTAAATCGCACACTAACTCAAAAAATCAATCAAGCTACTCGCAAACTGACTCAATATACACATTCTCTGGAACAAAAGATCGAAGACAATCGAAAACTACGTGAAAGTGAGCGTCGTGCTCACTTCGATATTATTTCAGCATTGGTAGTCAGTATCGAATCCAAAGACCTCTACACTAGAGGCCACTCTGTCCGCGTAGCTAGCTATGCTCATCAGCTCGGTATAGCTGCTGGACTGACTGGACAAAAACTCACCAACTTGCGCTATGCTAGCCTCCTACATGATTTAGGTAAGCTCAGCATTGATCGTGAAATACTAAATAAACGCACTGCTCTAACTAACGAAGAAGTCAATGAACTAGCCAAGCATCCAGAAATTGGTGCTCGAATAGTCTCCTCGATACATTTTTTGAAACCAATAGTCAGCCTAATCCAACATCACCACGAACGTTGGGACGGCAAAGGCTACCCAAGTCAACTCAAAGGCAAGCGTATTCCGCTCGAAAGTCGTATCGTCAACATAACTGACGCCTATGATGCGATGATAACCCGTCGATCCTACGGTCAAAAAATGACTCAAGATGACGCCATCACCGAACTAACTACCGATGCTGGTCATCAGTTTGACCCAGAGCTAGTCAAACTATTCATCAAAAATCTTAAGCAAAAAGCAAAAAAACGTCGATGAATAATCTAACTTTACTTTACGGTGAGAATACTTATCTACGTGATGTGGCTCTGAAAAAATACCGCACGGAATTTATCACATCAGAAGGTGACCTCAACCTCACAGTCCTCGATGGCCGCGAGACAAACCCAGAGGCAATCATCGCTGCCTGCGAAGCTTTACCTTTTTTGGGATCAAAACGACTAATTATTATTCGAGACTTTAACTTTAAACAAACAGCACCAGAGCTAACAGAATTTATAAAAACCCTACCAGACCACTGCCAGCTAATCATAACGACGAACAAAGCAGATGCTCGGACAGTACTCTACAAGGCGCTCAAGAAATACGGTGAACTTCAAGAATTCAAATCATTAAAACCAGCAGAGTTTCGACACTGGCTAGCAACGACCACCCGCGAGCAAAAGCTCACAATCAACCCTGATGCCCTAGCACTCTTGGCTACATACACACTCGGTGACTGCGCTGCCGCACTCAGCGAACTCACCAAGCTCGCTACCTATACCAACGGTCAAACAGTAAAGCGCGCCGATGTAGAGGCACTCACACACCCTGACCTACACACTTCGGTCTTTGCACTGACAGATGCGATCGGAGCACGTCAGCTCGACAACGCCTTGGCACACCTAAACGACCTCACGATGCGTGGAGAGAATCTAATTCAAGTTTTCTTTGCTATCGTCAGTCAACTCCGCACACTTCTACGTCTCCAAGCCACTATCGCAAAAAAAATACCGACAGGTCAGCTCGCCAGCGAACTAAAAATCCATCCTTTCGTCATACAAAAATCAATTCCCTTGCTGCATAACTTTAACACTACTGAGCTACAGACTGCCTATCGGCGTCTATTGAAAATAGACAAAGCAATCAAAACTGGACAGCTCAGCTACTCAGCCAACAATCCTACCGAACTTGCCTTCGCATTAGAAAAATTTGTAGTTAGTTTTTGATAGACCTCAAGAAACTATTTCTTAGCCTTACGTATCATTTTATTTAGCTTCAATTGACCAGATTTTTTGTGCTGGACAGTCTGCCAAAAGATATAGATAAAGATCATCAGTAAGATCAAAAGTAACCAAAGTAGGACTTGCTCTAGCCATGGAGAGTTTTCCACAGTTACGAGTAGCTCACCGACACGACTCTCACCAGCATCATCAGTGACAGTCAGTCGTACGATATAACCACCAACTCGTTCAAAGATATGTGGGGTAAGCGGATCTTCGACGATAGGTGTACCATCACCGAAGTCCCAAGCATACCGAGCGACCTGTCCATCAGGATCAGTCGAGGCACTCGCATCAAAAAAAGCTTCCTCGCCAACATAAGCTACCGTACCAGCCTCCAGACTAAGGAGTGGTCCTTTGTTTTGATCATTGGGGTCGGCGTTGTCGCCCAGACCATCGCCATCAGCGTCACTCCACTCAGCGGCATCACAAACAAAAGCGTCTTTGGTATCAAGTACACCGTCGTTGTCATCATCAAGGTCGGCGTTGTCACCGATACCGTCGCCATCACAGTCATACTGCTCAGTCGCATCACAGATCAAAGCATCTTTAGTATCGAGTACACCGTCGTTGTCGTCGTCAGTGTCAGCATTGTCACCGATACCGTCGCCATCACAGTCGGCACTCTCACTACTATTATTTGGGAAAAGATCGGTATTGTCTCCGACACCATCGCTATCGGCATCGGCACACTCTGTCGCATCAGTAGGAAATTGATCAGCTAAGTCATTACAACCATCACCGTCAGTATCAGCGTTAAAAGGATCTGTTTTTAATTTACCTTCTGCGATATCTGGCAGTCCATCATTGTCATCGTCAGGGTCAGCATTGTCACCGATACCGTCGCCATCGGAATCACTCTGTTCACTCGGATCAAGTGGAAAAACATCAGACTTGTCGCCAACACCATCACCATCGGTATCAGACTTGTACTGATTTGTACCGAGAGCTTGCTCTTCTGTATCAGATAGTCCGTCATTGTCGTCATCAGTATCGAGGCGGTTGCCCACTCCATCACCATCGGTATCCGCATCGACAAAAAGTGTCTTTTCGGTCACATCATTGGAAGGGTCATCACCTGCTGGATCATAAGGATAGAGCTGTGCTGTCACGGTGTGTTGTCCTGCTGTCGCTATCCAGGGTATGAAGACTTCGTCAGGGATACTCCCCGCCTTGACCGAGATCGGCTGATCAGTGGCGATCTGACTACCATCAACGAAAAACTTCACCGTACCTAGTAGATCGGCTGTGCTGGAGTTGTGTACTGTCGCGTAGATCCGGATAGTCTGACGCTCGACCACATCCGTCGCTGGGACGAACTGAAGTGGTGCACCTGTAATCGCAAGATCATTGGGAAAGGCTGCCCACACCGACGGGACAAGCAGCAAAGTAGCTAAGAAAACGGATAGTCTGCGAAAAAACTTCATCTAGTACAGTCTAACTGTTTTTTAGATTAAAGTTCAATTCGCTACGGCACGCGCCGGCATATCATTTTTAATTCAATCTCCCTAGTAGTCGAATTCTCACCAGAGCGCACCACCACGCCAAAACCTCCCCCTACGGGGGAGAACTTGTCGTG
>VAPL010002257.1_pt1 | contig 11732 bp, 13 predicted proteins | sample 3395061 | NCBI WGS metagenome assembly VAPL01 (sample SAMN08290444, study PRJNA428436) | hydrothermal vent metagenome | isolation source: Deep-sea hydrothermal vent chimney 2 | place: Pacific Ocean: Juan De Fuca Ridge | depth 2182 m m
GCTTCAGGGATGGCTCGGTACCGGCGAAGGTAGTGGATACGGGCTGTTCTTCATCGCCGTCGGCACGTTCACCGTCCTGCTCTCCGTCGCAGGGTGGCTGTACCGTCCGCTTCGGTTCCTCGAAGCAGAGATCCCGGACGTCGAAGGTCTTCCCACGATGGTCGATCCAGATGCCATCGGTGAGATAGGTGTTGGCTGAGTGGCGTCGGTGAGATCGCGCAGCGGTGATACTGTCGCTTGATGCAGATGACAGTGATCGACCGTGACCAGGCGCTCGCGTACCTCACGGAGCCGGAACGCTCCGCTGAGCTGCTCTCAATGGCCTCGAGGCTCCGAGACGAAGGCCACGGCCGGACGATCACCTACTCACGCAAGGTGTTCATTCCGATCACGACCATGTGTCGCGACACATGCACCTACTGCACCTTCGTCAAGCCACCCGGCGCCGGTGGTCAGTATCTCACTCCCGAAGATGTGCTGGCGATCGCTGCGGCCGGCGACGAACTCGATTGCACCGAAGCACTCTTGACCCTCGGGGACAGGCCGGAGGCGAAGTGGCTCCAGGCACGCGAGTTCCTCGAGGCGCACGGTTGCGCGACGACGATCGACTACGTCGTACAGATGTCGGACCTCATCCGTAGCGAGACGCGGCTCCTCCCGCACGCGAATCCGGGGATCATGAGCGCGAGCGATATCGCGAAGCTCCGTCCAAGCAACGTGACGATGGGTCTCATGCTCGAGAACATCTCGGACCGCCTCACCGAGCCGGGAATGCCTCACCACGACTGTCCGGACAAGGTGCCCTCACTGCGGGTCGAGACGATCCGCGAGGCCGGACGCCAGAAGGTGCCGTTCACGAGCGGGATCCTCGTCGGGATCGGCGAACACCCTGTCGAGGTCGTCGACAGTCTCATCGCCCTCGCAGAGATGCAGCGCGAGTTCGGCCACATTCAGGAGTTCATCATCCAGAACTTTCGAGCGAAGGCCAACACCCGGATGCGAAACGCCCCCGAGCCAGAGACCTCCTACTTCGTGCGGGTCGTTGCTCTTGCACGGGTCATCCTCGGTGCGCAGGCCAACGTGCAGGTCCCGCCGAACCTCACGGAAGATTTCTCCGTGTACCTCGACGCCGGGATCAACGACTGGGGAGGGGTGAGTCCGCTGACCATCGACTGGGTCAACCCTGAGGCACCGTGGCCGGATCTCGCTCGTCTCGAGGCAGTGACTGGCGAAGCAGGGTTCGCCTTGCGTCCCCGGCTCCCCGTGTACCCCGAGTACATCGGGAGTGAATGGATCGACGCCGATCTCCTCGGAGTCGTCGTCGGGCGTGCAACCAGTGACGGGTACGCTGACATCTCTATCGACCGGAACACCTGATGACCGCTGTGACATTCCTTCAGATTCGCCCGGCTTCACACGTCAACGAGATCTGGGCGTCGACGCGTAGGAACGAAGGGACACTCGTCGTCGAGGTCGACACTCCGGCTTTGAGCGACATCGAGGATGCCCAGCGCGGAGGTCTCCTCGTCGCAAGTGGCTCCTTGGACCTCGAGGCACCGGCGTACATCGTGTATCCCGCCTCGGTGCCTTCGGTCGTTGCAATGGGAGTAGCCGGTTGGCGGATCACGGTTATCGACAACGGTGACCGCATGGAGGTGCTCGAAGCTGTCGCCGTTTCCCGAGCGGCGTATCTGCGAACGACCCGGAGTCGGGTTGCCCGGGCAGCACAGATCGTCGGTCTTCCCGGCTGTGAAACGGCCGTGTCGGTGTTCGTCGATACGGTCGAAGACGCAGCGAAGGCCATCGACAGCGGAGCGACCGATCTCTTGCTGCGTGGCTGGGACACAGAGAGCATCGGTGAGTTGCGCGACGCCCTCGGACGAGGAGTGCTCATCGAGCGTCCGGCGTTCCCCATCGGGATGGAGTACGACGAACTCGCGTCGAGCCTCGACCCCGGCGCGTTCAGCACGTACCTGAATCAGGTCGATGGCGCCGGACGAGCCCGGCCCCGTTCGCTGTGGGCACCCGGGAAGGACGTCGCTGTGCCGCAGCCCGAGACACGCGTCTCATCTGCCTGGCCCGATGAAGCATGGAGATGCCGTCCATCGGACGGCATCGATGATGCGTCACCCGGCATCAAGGCGATCCTCGAGCGCGCCCTCGATGGGGTTCCACCAGAACGCGACGAGATCGAGATCCTCTTCACAGCCCACGGGCGGGACGTCGAGGCGATCGCTGAGGTCGCCGACGTGCTGCGGCAACGGATCGTCGGTGACGATGTGACGTTCGTCGTGAACCGCAACATCAACTACACGAACCTGTGCACCTACAAATGTGGCTTCTGTGCATTCAGCAAAGGCCCGCGATCCCTCGAACTGCGAGGCGAACCGTATCTGATGTCCATCGGAGACGTTGTCGAGCGGTCCAGGGAGGCGTGGCAGCTCGGTGCGACGGAGGTGTGCCTCCAGGGAGGTATCCACCCCGACTTCACCGGCCGGTTCTACATCGATCTGGTGAGTGCCATCAAGGCGGAACTCCCCGAGATCCACATCCACGGATTCACGCCGTTGGAGGTGTGGCAGGGTGCCCATACCGCGGGTTCGACCATCCGGGATTTTCTCGTGGAGCTCCAGGACGCGGGCCTCGGAACTCTCCCGGGTACCGCGGCCGAGATCCTCGACGACGATGTGCGCCTGACGCTGTGCCCCGACAAGATCCGCACCGCGCAGTGGGTCGAAGTGATGATGACGGCGCACGAGGTCGGACTACGCACCACGTCGACCATCATGTTCGGACATATCGATGGGCCGCGGTCCTGGGCGAACCACATCGAGATACTGCGTGAGATCCAGCGCCGGACCGGTGGCTTCACGGAGTTCGTGCCACTCCCGTTCGTCCACATGGGATCACCGATCTGGCTGCGAGGACGAGCGCGTCCCGGACCCACGTGGGATGAGGTCATCCTGATGCATGCCGTGCCGAGGATCTCGTTCATCGGCCTGATCGACAACATCCAGGCTTCATGGGTCAAGCTCGGGCTCGAGGGTGCCGAAGCGCTCCTGCGTTCCGGCTGCAACGACATGGGTGGGACGCTCATGGATGAGTCGATATCTCGCGCCGCCGGAGCGTCGCACGGCACCGAGGTGTCTGTTGCCGATCTGCAGAACGTGATCTCGGACGTCGATAGGCGCCCGGTGCGCAGATCGACGGTGTACGAGCCCATCGAGGTGGGTCTCACCATCGAGTGATGAAACCCCGTCGGGTCGTCACTTTGATACGCGCAGGTGAAGTAGCCTTGTCCGCATGGGTTCACGACAGGCAACCACCGAAGTTCGCACAGCGCTTCTCGACGCAGCGCGTGAGCTGATCGCCGAGATCGGCTATGCGAACATGTCCCACGCGGACATCACCGCGGAGGTCGGCATCGGTCGTACGACCTTCTACGAGCACTTCAGTTCGAAGGAGGACGTCCTCGTCGAGCTCGTCAAAAGGGACCTGCCGCCGTTGTCTGAGGCCGTCGTCGATGCGGTCGATGCGGATCTGCCGCCCGCTGAACGGTTGGAGGCGTTGACCTATCGGATGGTCGAGTTCGTGGGCACGGACCATGTCGGCTTGATCCTCCACACCGAAGTACCGCTGCTGAGTCCCGAGGCACAACGAGGGATCGCCGAAGCGCACCAGGGGATCGCATCAGAGTTCTCTGGTGTCTACCGCCAGGGTGTGGCCTCGGGTGTGTTCCGCTCGATCCCGCCCCGGCTCGTCGGGCGGATGATGGACCAGATCATCATGGCCGGAGGCAAGGCGGTCATGGAGTCGGAGAATCCAACGAAAGACGTCGACGAGATCGCAAGAGAGACCGCACGGATGCTCGTCGCTTCGTTACGAACCGACCCGGAGTCGTGACGATGCGCGTGAACATCGTCACGCTGTTCCCCGAGTACTTCACCTCACCGCTCGAAGTCTCCTTCGTTGGGAGGGCCGTTGCAGACGGCCTTCTCGAGGTCGTCACCCACGATCCACGTGTACACGCAAGAGGGGTGCATCGCCAGATCGACGATGCACCGTTCGGGGGCGGAGCGGGGATGGTGATGATGATCGATCCGCTCGCAAAGACGCTCGAACCGCTCGCCGACACTCACCGTGTGTTCCTGACGCCTTCCGGTGCCCCATTGGATCAGGCGACGCTCGACCGATTCGCCACCATGCCCGAGATCACGTTGGTGTGCGGGCGGTACGAAGGCATCGACGAGCGGATCGTGGATCACTTCATCGACGAGGAGGTCTCGCTCGGCGACTTCGTCCTGCTTGGAGGGGAGGTCGCCGCCGCAGCGATCATCGAAGGTGTCGTGCGCCTTCTTCCTGGTGCGATCGGCAATCCGGCGTCCACCGAGAGCGAGAGCTTCCGTTCGGGACTGCTCGAGGAACCCCAGTACACGAGACCTTCTGAGTACCGGGGATGGAAGGTGCCCGATATCCTGCTGTCGGGCGATCACGGGGCGATCGAACGATGGAGGGCCGAGCAACGCCGGGCCAGAACGCTCGAGAGACGGCCGGATCTGATCGAGGACGAAGGCTCAGGCGGTTAGATCCACCGCTCGTGTAGAATCCTGGTTTCTACCACCGCATAGTTCTTTGTTCGGAGGATCCCGTGAATACGATCGAGGAGATCGAAGCGGCGCAGCTGCGCGACAACATCCCGGACTTCGGTCCCGGCGATACCGTTCGTGTGCATGCACGCGTCATCGAAGGAAACCGTGAGCGCGTCCAGGTGTTCGAGGGTGTCGTCATCGGCCGTAGCGGAGGCAACGGCGCACGCGCGACGTTCACCGTCCGCAAGCTGAGTTTCGGTGTCGGCGTCGAGAGGATCTTCCCGCTGCACTCACCGATCATCCAGGAAATAGAGGTCATGCGACGCGGCGACGTGCGCAGGGCCAAGCTCTACTACCTGCGTGGGCGCGTCGGCAAGGCCACGAGGATCAAGGAGAAGCGCGACTGACCGGTTCTGCGAACCGATCACGTCGTCACCGGAACCGACCTGCCCCTGCAGGTCGGTTCTCCGTTTGGAGGGGCCATGTCACCATCCGATGACCTGCGTGCGCTCACCGAGCGCTTCGACGTCTTCGCCGGCCTCGCACAGCGCAACGGTGCGCCACCACAATGGCGTCGGCCCGCCACGTTCGCGACACTTGTCCGGTTCGTTCTCGAGCAGCAGGTCTCGCTGGCTTCTGCCGCTGCTGCATACGCCCGCCTCGAGTCCCAGATAGGCGACCCTCGTCCGGAGCGGTTCCTCGAGCTCAACGACGAGGAGTTGCGAGCCGCAGGCTTCTCCCGGCAGAAGACCCGGTACACACGCGAGATCGCAGTTCGGATGCTCGATGGTTCCTTGGATCTCGAACGGGTGATCGCGACGGGCGATGCGGGCAGGCGGGAGCTGTCGTCGGTCACAGGCATTGGGCCGTGGACCGTTGCGTGTTTCGAACTGTTCGTGGCGAGACGCCCCGATGTGTGGCCAACGGGGGACCGTGCGTTGTACGTTTCGATGGCAAGGAACCTCCGGCTCCTTCAGGTCCCCGACAAGGCAGAGGGTGACGGGATCGCTGCTGCGTGGTCGCCATACCGATCGACTGCAGCAAAGATGCTCTGGCACGACTACCTCGGCGGAACCTCGTACACAATCGATCCACGCACCGGGTTTGTCGACAACAGCGGTATTGTTTCGTCGTGACCCACGAACAAGACACCGAGAATCTGGGCGGTATCGACGCTTCCAACGCCGGCGTCGAGAGCACAGAGGGCAAGAAGCAGCTGCCGTTCTGGCTCGAACTTCCGATGCTCATCGGCATCGCCCTGATCGTTGCGGTGATCATCAAGACCTTTCTGTTCCAGGCGTTCTTCATCCCATCCTCGTCCATGGAGAACACGCTCCGGATCGACGATCGGGTACTGGTCAACAAGGTCGTGTACCGGATCACCGACATCTCTCGCTCCGACGTGATCGTGTTCGACGATCCTCGTCCCGGCTTCGAGCAGGCGCAGGAGGATGCCGTTGGAAGCGCTGTTCGCAACCTCTTCGAGTCGGTCGGGATCGCCACGCCCCAGTCCGAGTTCATCAAGCGCGTCATCGGTATACCCGGCGATGTGATCCAAGCGCGCAACGGGGATCTGCTCGTCAACGGCGTCGTTCAGATCGAACCGTACTTGAAGAATCCGGAGGCACCGATCCCCGACTTTGGACCCGTCGACGTTGCTCCAGGGCAACTCTTCGTCATGGGCGACAACCGAAGGGCGAGCCAGGACTCGAGATACTTCGGGACGATACCGATCGACGACGTGGTCGGGAAGGCGTTCATCATCATCTGGCCACCGAGCAACTGGAGCGGCCTCTAGGGCTTCCTCGGTGTGTCGGTGTCGGCAGGTACGGTGACACCATGGCCGTTCGACACGACATCGGCTCCCTTGGGGAACGCCTCGCGTTGGCGTTCCTCGTCGAGCGTGGGTGCTCGCTGATCGAACGCAACGTCATCGTCGATGGTGGCGAACTCGACGTCGTTGTGGACCATGCAGGTCGTGTGGTCGTCGTCGAGGTCAAGACCTGCTCCAACGGTGACGACCCGATCGAGGCAGTGAGCGATACGAAAGCGGCGCGAGTTCGTCGTGCAGCAGACGGCTATCGGATGGTCGTGGACCGCATCGATGTGATCGCCGTCGTAATCGCTCGCCACAGTGTCACGATCCGTTGGTTGCCGGGCGCCCTCTAGGCGTCCCGGCGGTGGTAGCCGAGCCGCCGACGCTCCTTGAACCAGCAGCCGCGATGCCAGTGCCGCCGCAGGTCGGGCGCCGTGTGGGGGACGACGACGAGGTGGCCGACACCGGGTTCGATCGTGCTGTCGCACCCGGGGCACAGGTACGTCTTGACCGCCTGATACGGCTGGATGGGACTCACGATCTCATCATCGAGGCCGGAGAGATCTGGCGGGAACCCCTCCGGTGTGGAGCCTGGGAACGTGGACATGGGGCGATGGTAGGGCCGCGGTCCTCGGTTCGTACGATCGTTCGCCTATCACCGAGTAGCCTGCTGATCATGTCTCGATTCCTCACCATCACCGATGCCGGACCCATCCGAACGGTCACCATGTCCAACCCGGGGCGCAAGAACGCCGTTCCTCCCCAAGCCTGGCCCGATCTCGCCGAGGCGTTCGTTCGCTTCGAATCGTCAGAACAGCGGGTCCTCGTGCTGGCAGGCGCCGACGGGGACTTCTGCGCAGGCGCGGACATGAACAAGCCGGCCGAGGGCGAGCCGTCGGTTGCCGTGACGGCTCAACGTATGCGCGTGATCAACTCTGCCGTGGCGGCGCTGCATCGCACGACCAAGCCGACTGTTGCAAGTGTCGACGGTGTTGCGGTGGGCGCAGGGATGAACATGGCACTCGGATGCGACATCGTCGTAGCGACCGACAGGGCACGTTTCTCTGAGATCTTCGTCAAACGCGGGCTGACGATGGACTTCGGTGGAACGTGGCTCCTGCCGAGGCTCATCGGGCTCGCCAGAGCGAGAGAGCTCGCACTCACCGGCCGCATCGTGGGTGCCCCTGAGGCGTTGGAGATCGGTCTCGTGGCTCGGGTCGTGCCTGCGGCAGATCTCGAGTACGCGGTCAACGAGGTGGCCATGGAGCTCGCCGACGGAGCTCCCCTTGCGCAGAGCTTCATCAAGCGAGCCCTCGACCGGTCGTCTTCGATGACCTTCGAGCAAGCGCTGGCGTTCGAAGAACAAGCACAGGCCGTGTTGCTCGCTTCCGAGGACCTCACCGAAGGGGCGGAAGCCTTCATCGAGAAGCGACAGCCGAGATTCAAGGGACGGTGAGGAATCTGGAGGACGGTGGGAGGTCGATCGCGGTCCTGTCACACCCACCGCATACGTTGGTGGCATGTACTCATCAGTCACCTCATGCACACTGGTCGGAGCCGAACCGAGGCCTGTAAAGATCGAGGCCACAGTGTCGGCGAGCAATCGTGGGTCCTTCACCATCGTCGGTCTCCCCGATACCGCAGTACGCGAGTCTCGGGAGCGTGTACGAGCAGCCATGAAGGAACAGGGTTTCCACTTTCCCGGTGGGAGAGTGGTCGTGAACCTCTCTCCGGCCGACCTTCCGAAGATAGGTGTCACGTTCGATCTGCCGATCGCGCTGTCTGTGATCGCGGCATCGCATCCCGAACCGGTGAGCTTCGATGGGTTCGTCTGTGTTGGAGAGCTGTCTCTCTGTGGCCACGTCAAGCCCGTGCGAGCTGTGCTCGGTGCAACGGTGATCGCTGACAGACAGGACAAGGCCTGCATGGTCGCCACCTCGAGTGTCGTGGCCGCACCGTTCGAGACGAAAGTCGTGGGTATCACAACCCTGAGGCAGGCGGTTCGCGTTGCTACCGGCCATACCCACGGTGATACCGTGACGGCCATCACGATGGAGGATGCGCCGGCCTCCCTCGACATGGCAACGGTACGCGGGCACGAGTTCGCCCGTCGAGCGCTGGAGGTGGCAGCGGCGGGTGGCCACCATCTCCTCATGGTCGGTTCACCCGGTGCCGGCAAGACGATGCTGGCGCGGTGCCTCCCGGGGATCCTTCCCGCACTCGAGCCACGTGAAGTTCGTGAGGTCGGCCTGATCCATGCCGCGGCCGGGTCCGGGCTTGCCCCGACGACCGAAGCGCCGTTTCGCGCCCCGCATCACTCCGCGTCGCTTGCGGCTCTCGTCGGTGGGGGATCCGGCATTCCCACTCCAGGAGAGGTCAGCCTCGCTCATCGAGGCGTGTTGTTCCTCGATGAACTCGGGGAGTTCAATCCTTCTGTCCTCGATGCACTCCGTCAGCCGATCGAGCAAGGGGAGATCATCGTCGCCCGCCAGGGAGCAACCGTAAGGTTTCCGTCGAGCGTTCAGGTCGTTGCTGCATCGAACCCGTGCCCGTGTGGCTACTGGAAGGATCACCGCACCCCGTGTGCATGCACAGACGCCAAGCGGGATCGGTACCGGACGCGGCTGTCCGGCCCCCTCCTGGACCGCCTCGACATGCGAATCCGGGTCGAGCGGCTCACGGCGGCCGAGATGATGTCGGAACGAGGCGAATCATCCCAAGACGTCCGGCGGCGGGTGATGGCTGCTCGCGCCGTGCAACGCGCCCGCTCGATTCTCAACAGGGATCTGACACGAGACGAGCTCGACGGCCTTCCCGTGTCGATCGGCGGGAACATCGTCCTGAGGCGAGTCGCCGACCAGGACACGATGACCGCACGTGGGTGGGATCGCATCCGACGGGTAGCAAGGACTCTTGCGGACCTCGACGGCCTGGACGTCGTGGATACAGAGCATGTGAGCGAGGCCGAGCGCCTGCGAGGGGAGTCGTCGTGAACGGAGATCTGATTCGGCTCGCATTCGCAGGAACCGCACCCGCAACCATCGACCGCCTGATCGAGCGTCACGGGACGCCACGACGGGTCGTGACAGCTGTGACCTCGGGACGCACAAGGCTCACATCCCGAGCGGTGGAGGCCGTCAGAGTTGGTGCCGACGATCGTTTCGAGCAGCTCTCGCGGCTCGGTGTTGCCTTCGTGACAAGGGGCGAAGACGGGTATCCATCCCGGCTCAGGGTCTTCAGCGACGCCCCGCGGTGGTTGTTCTTGCTCGGGGAGGTCAGCGATGCACCGTCGATCGGTATCGTCGGAACACGAACGTGCACGACCTACGGCACCGACCTGGCACAGCGGTACGGGTTCGTTGCAGCCGAGATCGGATGGAGCGTCGTGAGTGGGCTCGCGCGAGGGATCGACGGAGCGGGACATGAGGGAGCGATCGCAGCACAGGGTCACTGCCATGCGGTCCTCGGGTCGGGTATCGACGTCGTGTACCCGAGGAGCCACCGTGCGTTGTACCGGTCCGTCATCGCTACAGGAGGGGTCATCTCATCAGAGTTTCCACCAGGAATACCCCCGGAAGCCTGGCGTTTCCCGACACGAGATAGTAGAAACCTATTGCAGGCTCACGTAGCCAACGAGACGACAATGACTCTGGTCGAGAGTGATGCAATGACTCCCTGAACTCGCATCAATCAGGCACATATGCGCGGTACCTGTCTCCGGTTGAGCGCTCTTGGCGTGATGCACGTTCTACAGTGTGATGACCGGCCTTGCGGACCGTCTGAATCAACGTGTTTCAGGGCGAGCCGGTCACTGCTCTCCGCACGACAACAAAGGAGTCGTGAAATGAGTAGTGGCTATGTCGTTGCTGGTCTCGTCGGCGTCGGAATCGCCGTACAGGTTGCAATCGTCGGTAGGGCTTCCAACACCGCCCATCCTCTTGCTGTGTCCCTTGCCCTCCAGATTGCTGGAGTGGGCGTGGCAGGGGCGTGGGCAACGATCAACGGAACCTGGTCCGATGTTGCAGCCATCGCTCGGCTGTGGTGGTGGATACCGTTGGGAGTAGGAGGATGGATCGTCGTTGCTGCTCTCGGGTTCGCAGCAAGCCGGGTGGGGGTCGCCACGGTTCTTGCCATATCGGTCGGCACTCAACTTGCCGCCGGATTGGCTATCGACGTTGCCGTTGGAACTGACCTCGTTGGTTCGCGGTCATTCCTCGGAGTGGCTCTGGTTGTCTCGGGCGTAGCCGTGATGACAACAGCGACGTAGAACAACCGCCAACCCACACGAAGCCGCTGCGAGTTCAGAGGGGGTCATCGCAACACTTGGGCGAGTCTGTCAGACGGTGCCGATCATTCAGGGGTCTGCTGCTGGAGGTTCCCAACAACGAAATAGCGAAACCTATTGCAGGCTCACCTTGCCAACGAGAAGACAACAACTCTGGTCGAGAGTGATGCAACGATCCCTTGAAACCGCAGCGGTTGGTCTTGGGTCGGTCTACTCCTCGATGGCCCCGCCCATCGACCGGAGGTGCTTTCGCAGCGTGTAGGTTGAATCACCGTCACGGATATCCAGGTACTCCCTGAATCGAAGTTGATCCCGAAGAGTTGACCCGGCACGGACCAAGTCGGCCTGATTGCGCTCGGTTTCGCAAATCGAGGTTGCAGTCGCCAACACCTTGTCAACATCCGTCGCGGGAAGGAAGACCGCTCCGTCCTCATCGGCGAACACGACGTGATCTTTCCCGACTTCGTCGTCACCAAACCGTGCCGAAGCCAGCGCCTCAGGCTCTGTCGGATCCGTTCGACGTGGTCCCGCAGGGCAGGTTCCGTAGGTGAATATCGGGATGTCGATGTCCCGGAGTTCACGCGTGTCACGGTGGACACCCCAGACCAGCATTCCGGCAATCCCAGCGGCCTGAGCTTCAAGGACAGTGAGATCGCCGATGCATCCCTCGTCGGTGCGACCGCCGTTGTCAATCACAAAGACCTCTCCGCCTTCGGCGGCCTCGAACGCTTCGAAGAAGACATCGACCGATCCGTAGTGACGTGACGGAAGAACTCGACCTGCGACCTTGTCGCCAGACCGGATTGGCTTCAGCCCCACCGGGGCCAGAAGCATCGGAACAGACAGCCGGATGCAGGCATCAGCGATTTGAGGAGTAGCGAGGCTAGCGAATGACTCTCGGAGGTCCATGGAGCGAATCCTACCTGACACATTCCCCCGCCCATGTCGGCCGCGGTTTCAGGTGATCATTGTGCCGCGTCGGTGAGTTCGTGTGGTTGTCTCGTCGATTCAAGGGTTCGCCGGTGGCGGTTCCCGACACGAA
>VAPL010485756.1_pt1 | contig 11729 bp, 11 predicted proteins | sample 3395061 | NCBI WGS metagenome assembly VAPL01 (sample SAMN08290444, study PRJNA428436) | hydrothermal vent metagenome | isolation source: Deep-sea hydrothermal vent chimney 2 | place: Pacific Ocean: Juan De Fuca Ridge | depth 2182 m m
GGCATCAATATCAGCGGCGTCATCATCGTCGTTTGAACCTGAAAGCCATTCCTCCGGGTTAGCCTGTAATAGTCCCAACAGATCGGCCAACTGTTTTAATTCGCCCGCTAATTTATTTGCTGACGCCCAATCCTCTGATGCTTTGGCCTTATTAATGGCATGACGACAATCAGACAATACGGCTAAAGCACCTGCGGTATTAAAATCATCATCCATTGCCACATAGAAACGTGTTGAGTAATCTGTTTCTTCAGCATCTTGCTGTGGTTCAAGATCACGAAGACAAGTATAGTACGCATCGAGTGCTGAACGTGCGGTGTCTAATTGCTTGTCTGAATAATTCAATGGGCTGCGGTAATGACTCCCCGTTACAAAGTAACGCACCACTTCTGGTTTGTATTTTGCTAGTATCTCTCTCACGGTGAAAAAATTGCCCAATGATTTCGACATTTTTTCATCATCAATACGCACAAAGCCATTGTGCATCCAGACATTCACAAATTTTTTGCCTGTCGCCGCTTCGGATTGCGCAATTTCATTTTCATGGTGTGGGAATTGTAAATCCATCCCGCCACCGTGAATGTCAAAGTGATCACCCAAACAATGTGTCGACATGGCGGAACATTCAATATGCCAACCCGGGCGACCTTTGCCCCAAGGAGAATCCCAACTTGGCTCATCTGGCTTAGCGGTTTTCCATAAAACAAAATCCAGTGGATCGCGTTTTGCTGTGTTCACTTCAACACGAGAGCCCGATTGCAGATCGTCTAATTGTTTCTTCGACAAGGCGCCATAATCTGCAAAACTTTTAACACTGTAATAGACATCGCCATTATCAGCCGCATAGGCGAAATCTTTTTCTATCAGGGTGGCGATCATATCAATGATTTGCTGCATGTAGGCGGTGGCGCGCGGTTCTTGATCAGGCCGGCGCACAGCGAGTGCATCGGCATCCTGATTCATTTCTTCGATAAAGCGTTCGGTTAAGTTATCAAAGGGTTCTTTGTTTTCATTCGCCCGCGCAATAATTTTGTCGTCGATATCCGTGATATTACGAATATAGGTAACATGTTCTTCACCAAAAACGTGCCTTAAATAACGATTCACTGTGTCAAAGACCACTAAAACACGCGCATGCCCCAAATGACACAGGTCGTAAACCGTCATGCCACAGACGTAAAGTCGAACATTTTTAGGGTCTATCGGCTCAAAAGGCGCTTTTTTGCCGGTTAGGGTGTTATATATCTCAAGCACTGCGAATTTGCCTCCAACGACGAATATCAGCGGCAGATGTTAGCCGATTACGTGACGAACGACAAAGCCTATAGGTCTAATGGTCTTTCATAGCCTGAATAAAGGCTATATTATGTGCTCAACTTAATATAACACTAAGCAGCAAATACTATGAAAAATTCCATGACACAGCTAAAACAACTACTTTTATCTCTTATTCTAATCACTAGCGTACAAATTGGCCATGCCGCTGAGGTCGTAAAAGTGCGTATGCAGACCTCGATGGGCGACATTGTGCTGGAATTAGATAAAGAAAAAGCCCCTATTTCTGTTAAAAATTTCCTTTCCTATGTTGAGAGTGGCGCTTACGAAGGCACTATCTTTCATCGTGTGATTGATAACTTCATGATTCAGGGTGGTGGGTTTGATGAAAACTATACTCGTCGTGCTACGCAGCCACCTATCATTAATGAAGCAGGCAATGGTTTAAAAAATCTTCGTGGCACAATTGCCATGGCAAGAACCAATGCCGTGCATTCGGCTACATCACAGTTTTTTATTAATTTAAAAGACAATAAATTTCTTGACCATAGTAGCCCGACACCTCGCGGCTTTGGTTATACCGTATTCGGCAAAGTAATTGCAGGCATGGATACGGTCGATAAAATTCGTAGCGTGAAAACAGGACCGGGTGGACCTTTTCCAAAAGATGCGCCCACAACAAAAATTGTTATCCAAAAAATTATTGTCGAATAACTTAACCATCGTTACAAAGGTAGTCTTATGATTAAATTAAATACTAACCACGGCACTATTATTCTTGAACTAGATGCCGAGAAAGCACCCGCCACCGTCGAAAATTTTATTCAGTACGTCAACGATGGTTTTTACGATGGCACTATTTTCCACCGCGTGATTAAAAACTTCATGATTCAAGGTGGTGGTATGGAACCGGGCATGGGACAAAAAGAAACCCGTGACACTATTAAGAATGAAGCAGACAATGGTTTGTCGAATGACCTTGGTACCGTCGCTATGGCACGGACTAATGATCCTGATTCAGCGACTGCACAATTCTTTATTAATACTAAAGATAATAGTTTTCTGAATCATTCTGCACCCACCCCGGCTGGCTGGGGTTATTGTGTATTTGGTAAGGTTGTTGAAGGCATGGATGTTGTCGATAAAATAAAATCGGTTGATACCAGCAGCGCGGGCATGCATCAAGATGTACCGGTTGAAGATGTGATTATTGAAACAGCGGAAGTATTCGATCCTGTGGACGAACAAGCCGAAGAATCTGAAGAATCTGAAGAATCTGAAGAATCTGAAGAAGCGTAACAGCAAACACTACGCATAACTCAATGGCATCAACTCTTTTCATTTCTGATCTACACCTTGATGCGAATCTACCACAATTAACTGATTTGTTCGTGCAGTTTATGCACGAACAAGCGCCTAATGCTGAGGCGGTTTATATTCTTGGTGATCTGTTTGAAGCATGGGTTGGTGATGACGATGATCGCACTGGCACACAGTTCTTTATTGATGAGCTGCGCGCATTATCCGATAAAGGCGTACCACTGTATGTCATGTCGGGTAACCGAGATTTCTTATTTGCTGATGGCTTTGAACAACGTTGCCATTGCACCCTACTCAACGACCCAACCGTTATCGACTTGTACGGCACGCCGACCCTGCTAATGCACGGTGACAGTCTTTGTACTGATGATATAAAACACCAAGAATCTCGGGCTCTTCTTCGCAGTAGTGACTGGAAATCTCGTTTTCTTAGCCAGCCTTTGCAAGACCGTATTCAACAAGCGAAAGAATATCGCAGTATGAGTCGGCAACATCTTAAAGATGCCCCTGATGCCATCATGGATGTAAATCAAGATGCTGTTGTTGAAGCCATGAAGCATCACAATGTACTGCAACTTATTCACGGACACACTCACCGCGCGGCTATTCACGCACTCAACGTCAATAACCAACCTACAAAACGAATTGTTCTTGGGGATTGGAATACGCAAGGCAGCGTCCTATGCTGCGATAAATCGGGCTGTAGACTAACTAGCTTTTAGCCGGCGTTTCTGCGGCTGGTACCAGCATTTCATCAATCGAAAATTGCTCAAAATCTTTTGGTAAAATGAATAGCGTTGCCTTAGGTTCGTAGTCATCATCAAAATCAATCAAACTACGCTGGTAGCCGGTATGGTCACGCTCATGAATCGGTAAACCAAACTGCAGGTATCTGTCTGGCTGAAAAATATGTATTGCCATATCACATGCATTTTGTAAATCAGCGGGCATGGTATTAAATGTTTTAGCATGCTGACCAGCTAAAATATGTCGATATTCAGCAATGGCCTTTGTTGCATTGGTCATTAAACCTTCAGCGATCATGGCATCCTGACAAGCTTCTCCATTAATTTTAAACACATAGTGAACTAATTCATGTCCATCAATTTTGGGTGAATCTTTATCTGGCGTGCGATCTGTTTCCGCTTTTAACTCAAGTGGCGGTTTTATCGAAACAAGTTTATGTTTAACAACCAAAATTGCATCGTTTTCATCAGAAACACTGTAAACAATTTCCTTTGCGCGATCGACGAGCACAAATTCATTGCCATCGTTATTATCATCAAGGCGAATATATTTGTCGGTAATAATAATACGTGTTTCATAAGGATCTATATTGGGTTCTTCTACTTTATAAAGTAAACGAATCGAGGTGGCCGCTGGTTTTTCTTCAGGTTTTGTTAAGGTCGCAATCTCTGCAGGAGTGGGTGCAACGGGCTCTTGTGTTACCGCGGCTGGTGATTCCGATGGTGATTGATCGCAAGCTGATAATAAAGCCAGTATAAAAAACAAACCCATAAACTTCTTCACTGCATACCCTCTACAAATTTTCTAACATTTTCATTTCAGACTCGGTAAATCCCGCCTGCTCACGTGCAGCATAATGGAAAGGCCCACGGACTGCACCTTTCATATATTTCTCAATCAGTTCAGCAAATATCACTTCAGGGTCTACATCTCGCTGCTGACAATAATAACGAAACCAGCGAGTGCCCACTTCAACATGACCAATTTCATCTGCCAGTATAATATCAAGAATCTCAACTGCGCGATAATCGCCTTGCTGTTTTAGGCGCTTAATCATTCCTGGCGTGACATCCAGCCCGCGAGCCTCCAATACACGTGGGACTAACGCCATTCTAACCAAACCGTCGTGTGCTGTTTGTTGTGCCATTTCCCAAAGTCCGTTATGAGCAGGGAAATCACCATATTCATAGCCAAGGGAGCGTAGATGATCACGTAACAAACCGAAATGATAGGCCTCTTCACGCGCGACCTTAACCCAGTCGGCATAAAATTGTTCCGGCAAGCCACGAAAGCGATACACCGCATCCCAAGCAAGATTAATGGCATTAAATTCGATATGAGCGATAGAATGAATCAGTGCGGCGTGACCTTGTTTATTGCCGGTTTTACGCTGACGTAAATCTTTAGGTAACACCAATTTAGGTTTGTCTGGTCTACCAGGTTCACCTATAGGCTTGGGTTCAGAGTCACTGCTGATCGTTAATTCACCGGCAAGCCATGCCGCTGAAGCTGCTTCAGTTTGTTGGCACTTGGCATCAGGTTCAGAAATAGCTAAGCATTGTTCTGCAATAGTAAAAAGGTCTGACATAATGATGGATGATACTCCATCTCTGGCTAAACTGCTTATTAACGATCCGCCCAGTCGATATCGCAACATAATATAATACTGTTACCGTCTTTATCTTTAATCATAATAGACAGGGTAATGCAGACAATACCCGCTGTCATGGAAAGATAAGGACGGCTAATGTGAACTTTTCCAGGCTCACTCACAGCACGGCGGAAATAAGGTCGTCTAAACCATGATGCACAGCTTTGTTCTTCAAGCACAACGAAACGTTTAGGAAATAGTTCAGCATGATCTTCAGGGTAGTAGTTCTCTCCTAATTGCTGCCCTTTTCGATTCAACATATAGCAACGCTCAACACCGGATAAAGACAACAAATTACTCATCGCAATTTCGACTAATTCGCCACCAGCCACCGCTTCTGATATTTCTGTGAAAGACACAATATAAGTGCTTAACTTTCTTTCCGAACTTTCTTCGCGCTGTGTAACTCGACTCTGATAAGCCGAACATAAATAAGACAGATCCATACCTCCATCACCGACAGAATCACTCGTCACATCGTTGAGTAGATTTCTATGCGGCTTGGCTAAATAGTAACCTTGTACAAAGTCTGCGCCCGAATCAACCGCTCGCAATGCTTGTTCTTCTTCCTCAATGCCTTCAAGTAATACAAGGCTGCCACATTCATGAATCAGTGAAACAAGATTTGGTAACATTCGATTAGCAACATTATTATATTTAATCTCTTTGATGATTGATTTATCGAATTTAACAATATCCGGTTTTATTTCAAGAACACGATCGAAGTTAGAATTGCCTTTACCAAAATCATCGATGGCGATTAAACAGCCCATGTCTCGATAATATTCAATCGCTGCATTAAGTTTACCTTTGTCCTCAACCGATTCTTCAAGAATTTCAATAACTATATTCTCAGCCTTGATACCACTATCATTTAATAACGCTTCGATATATGAACCATTCTTTTTGCCATTCATTAAAACCGCTGGATGCACATTGAGAAACAACCAATTAAACTCGTCTGTTTGTCGAACATAATTTTTTAAATGCAAATAACAACTAAGCCGATCTAACTCAATAACTTCATCCGCGGTATGAAGACTATTAAAAATTTCAGATCGTGAAACAGGTTTATTATCAGCATCTCGTCCTCTTAGTAAACCTTCGTAACCGATAGGACGGCGATGTGACAAACTATAAATAGGCTGAAAATTAGAATGTAATTCAATGCCCTTTGCACGTGCTTCATAAGCACCACTGGATACAATATATGATGCGTTCTCATATTGGCTTAATGCTGATTGATCAGCGTTTTTTTCAGCTTTCACTTATTACACCACTCTGGATTCTATATTAGAATATTCTAATATAGAATATCTAATTAGTACACTGATATTAATATACTAGGAGTAGTAAGGACTTTTATGACACTTTTATGAAATCTAGAAATTACATCTAAGGTTTTACGCTAAATACTGATGACATAAAAAAGGGAAAGCATCTTCTTTCCCTTGATATAACTGAGTTTCAATAGATTTAAGAGAAAAATTAATCTTTCTTAGTATGAACATCCATTTGTGGATACGGGATAGAAATACCTTGCTCGTCGAAGGCTAATTTAACATTTTCATTCAAATTAAATTTAACTGCCCAGTAATCACTACTTTTGACCCAAGGGCGAACCACAAAATTCACACTACTGTCAGCAAGTTCTGAGACAGCAATTAGTGCTTCAGGATCTTTCAAGATACGATCATCACTGTTCACCAGCTCACGTAAAATATCCTGTGCCTTTTTCAAATCATCATCATAGCCAATACCAAACACCATATCTATACGACGTGTATCGCGTGCAGAAAAGTTTGTAATGGTACCGCCGTAAATACTCCCATTAGGCACAATAATCTCTCTGTTATCACCCGTGCGCATTAAAGTGCTAAAAATACTAATTTTTTCAACCGTGCCAGAAACACCACCGGCATCAATAAAATCACCCGTCTTAAAGGGACGAAATACAATCAACATCACACCTGATGCAAAATTTTGTAACGAACCCTGTAAAGCTAAACCAACCGCTAAACCGGCAGCACCGAGCAAAGCAATTAATGAGGTGGTATCAACACCCAGTTGATCTAGGGCAGCAATAATAATAAAGAGTAACAATGCCGCTGATAAAATTGAACATACAAAATCAATAAGTATGTTATCCATTTTAGCTTTGCTAAGCAGCTTACGTACAATGCCAACAACAACTTTTGCTACGATTCTCCCAACGATATAAATCACCGTAGCCAAAACAATATTAATTCCCCACGGGATCACATAAGTATTAAGCATCACTTGTAAATCTATATTCTCCAACATACTGTCTCCAAAATAATATCTGTTCAATTATTTTAATTCAGAAAGACCTCGCTGCAAATCAGCTTTTAAGTCATCTATATCTTCAAGCCCAACAGCAATCCGAATCAAGCCATCTGAAATACCTGCTTCTTCACGCTGCTCTGGGGTTAAACGCCCATGCGTTGTGGTTGCTGGATGCGTAATGGTCGTTTTGGTATCACCCAAATTTGCCGTGATCGATACTAACTCGGTGGCATCTATTAATTTCCACGCGTCACCCTTGCCACCGTTCAACTCAAATGACAACACAGCTCCCGGACCACTTTGTTGTGATTGCGCTATCTCATATTGTGGGTGTGTATTAAGCCCCGGGAAATAAACCTGAGACACCGCTGGTTGCACTTGTAACCACTCTGCAAGTTGTTGTGCATTTTCACAATGCGCTTTCATCCGCACCGACAATGTTTCAAGCCCTTTCAAAAACGTCCAGGCATTAAACGGACTCATACTTGGGCCACAAGTACGGACGACACCATAAATATCTTTACCCACAATATCTTCTTTACCGACTACCGCACCGCCCATGCAACGACCTTGACCATCCAAAAATTTAGTCGCGGAATGAATCACAATGTCTGCACCCAATTCGAGTGGTCGTTGTAATGCGGGTGTACATAAACAGTTGTCCACCACTAATAAGCAATCTCGATCATGGGCAATATTCGCTAACCGCCGAATATCAGCCACTTCACCTAAAGGATTCGATGGTGTTTCTAAAAACAAGAATACTGTGTTGTCCTGAATCGCATCTTGCCATGCATGTTCATCGGTTAAATTAACAAACGTCGTTTCAATGCCAAACTTTGCCAGGTGTTGTGAAAACATCACCACCGTCGTACCAAAAATACTTTGTGATGCAACAATATGATCGCCGGCTTTTAACAAGCCCAAACAGGTTGCCAAAATAGCAGCCATACCCGAGGAGGTTGCGACACAACGTTCACCACCTTCTAATGCGGCTAAACGTTGCTCAAAGGTACGAACCGTAGGATTGGTGAAACGTGAATAAATATTTCCCGGTTCATCACCAGAAAAACGTGCTGCCGCTTCGGCTGCACTCGCAAACACATAACTCGACGTGGTAAAAATAGGTTCAGAGTGCTCGCCTTCTGCCGTACGTATCTGGCCTGCACGTACTGCGCGAGTATTAAATTTATAATCCTTGTCTGACATCCCGGCTCCTCATCCAACTTAGTGGATATAGTCTAACTGTTTTCGGACAAACGGGCACAAAAAAACCCGCTCAACGATCGCTAAAGCAGGTTACCCTCCCTTTAGCTGCATTTATTAAGCGCCCGCAATCTGAGTCAAATCGGCGCTTTAAACTATCGAACTGTAGCAAGTCTAGGCAGTGATGCCCTAACTGTCAAGATCAAGCCGTATTATGCATATCCAGTGAAACTGATTTTTCTTCACCGGTTTCTTTCGCTGAATCTGAACGCAGCAATTCTAGCTGCTCAAGATACGATGGTGTAATACCTTTTGTCACATAAACACCATTAAAAACCGAGGTATCAAATTTGGTTAACGAGGTGTTACCACGATGAACCGCATCAATTAAATCATCCAAATCTTGGAAAATTAATTTGTCTGCGCCAATGACTTCTGCAATTTCTTCCTCAGTACGATTATGGGCGATTAATTCCTGTGCACTAGGCATATCGATACCGTAGACATTCGGGTAACGAACCGGTGGTGCTGCGGAGGCAAAATAAACTTTGCTGGCACCCGCATCACGTGCCATTTGAATTATTTGCTGTGATGTCGTTCCACGCACAATCGAGTCATCTACCAACAAGACATTCTTGTCACGGAACTCAAGATCAATCGCGTTAAGTTTTTGGCGCACAGATTTTTTACGTTGTTTCTGACCAGGCATAATGAAGGTACGGCCGATATAGCGATTTTTAATAAAGCCTTCACGGTATTTTACACCGAGTTCATTGGCTAACTGCAGTGCCGAGGTTCGGCTGGTATCAGGAATGGGAATGACGACATCAATATCGTGATCTGGCCAAATTTTTTCAATCTTACGTGACAAGTTTTCACCCATACGTAACCGCGCTTTATAAACGGATACACCATCCATAATCGAATCAGGACGCGCAAAATAAACGTGTTCAAAAATACATGGGGCAGGATCGGGGTTACGCGCACATTGGCGAGTATAGAGCTCGCCCTTCGTATCGATAAAGACCGCTTCACCGGGTTCCACATCACGAATCAATTGAAAACCAAGGGCATCGACTGCGACACTCTCAGAGGCGACCATACTTTCAGGTCCCTTGTCTGTCTGGCGGCTACCAAAGACTAAAGGACGAATCCCGTTAGGATCACGAAATGCAACAATGCCATAATCGGTAATCATCGCCACCACTGCATAACCACCACTGACACGTTGGTGTACACGTGCCACAGCAGCAAAAATATCATTTTCATCGATGCGTAATTTACCCAACGCCTGTAATTCGTGAGCAAAAATATTTAGTAACACTTCTGAATCAGATTCGGTATTAATATGACGCAAATCTTCTCGGAACAGTTCTTGTTTAAGCTCATCTGCGTTGGTTAGGTTGCCATTGTGGGCAAGACTAATACCAAACGGAGAATTGACATAAAAAGGTTGCGCTTCGGCAGATGAGGCGCAGCCAGCCGTTGGGTAACGCACGTGGCCAATGCCCATGTCGCCAGGTAATTCCAGCATGTGTCGGGTATGGAACACATCACGTACCAAGCCATTGCTCTTACGCAAATGTAAGCGCCCATTATGACAGGTAATAATGCCAGCAGCATCCTGACCGCGATGTTGCAAAACAGTCAACCCATCATAAAGCGTTTGGTTAACGGAGTTACTTCCAACAACACCAATGATGCCACACATTATTTCAGCCTCATGCGTACTGGAAATTGGCTGCGATATCTTCCGGTAGGAAAGACTTCAACCAAATCGCCATTTCTTGAAAATGTTTTATAAATATTGAATCGTGCCACCATGGATCGGCGGGTAACTGAGTCAACCCTGCCATCAGCACAAGTATAGCCACAATTACGATGCCGCGCGCGATTCCGAAAATAACACCCAACATCCGATCAGTTCCGGTTAATCCGGATTTCTTAACCAGTGTCGCAATAAGGTTATTCACAATGGCGGCTATAATCAGCGTCACAACGAATAATAGCGCAAAAGCGCTAATCAACCTTAACGATGGTGTATCAATATACTGGCTTAATATCGTGGCAAGATTTTGATGAAAAGTGAACGCAACCCAGAAAGCGAGTACCCACGCAACCAGAGACAGTGCTTCTTTGACAAACCCTCTCAATACACTAATCAGTGCAGAAAGCGTGACAATAATAATAATGGCAACATCAACCCAAACCATCATTAATTCACTATTAAACCAAACATACCGCCCCCGTCGTTATTGCAGCAGATCCTAACAGAGGCAGGTCTTCAGATGAAGCTAAGATGAGCAATAAATGAACCGGATAACATGCTTTATGAGGGGTGTTTAACAATAAAGGTTTTACCTCGATGTATGTCCGCCAGTTTCTTACGTAAACGTTCCGCCGATTCCCGTTTTAGCTCAGGACCGACACGCACTCGAAAACTGGGTACTTCTTTAACATAAATCGTTTCGACAAAGGCCGCAAAGCCCTTTTTCCGTAACTTATCCCGTAATGCCATCGCGTTCTTTTTCGAGCCAAAGCTACCAACCTGAACAGCCCAAGCACTTAAACCCGCACGTAGTTTTTGTATTGATTTTGGTTTCTTAGTTGTTTTAGCTGATGCAACTTTGAGCGGGTTTTTCTGTTTCTCTACGGTCTTTTTAACTGTTTCAGGTGAAACTTGTGCGGCAAGTCCCTTTTTAATCACAGGCTTTGCTGAGGCAACCGGCTTAATAGTGACAACTGGTGTCAATGGAATCACTTTAGAGATAAAGCCATGCGATGGTTTAGAAGGGATATTGGTTTCAATTATCTCTGCATTAGTGGAGTCACGTCCATCCAATACCATGGGGATGAAAATCACCGCCAGTGAAACCAACACAGTGGCACCGACCAAACGTACTTTTAAATTGGTTTCTTCCATCATGTTTAACCTTAAAGAATTGTTACCATTATAGCTACTGAGCCATTGCCTCGGCCACCGTATAAAAGGAGCCACAGACAACTACTCTATCATTTTCTGTGCTGTCTTCCTGCGCTTGCTGAAAAGCCTCTGACACAGAGTTAAAACAAGCCACAATTTCTGAGGAAATACCGTTGCTTATACAGACATCTCTAAGCATCACAGGTTCCGCAGCGCGCTCAATATTGGGGGCGGCTAAATACCATTGGGTCGCTTGATCTGATAGTTGGGCAACAATTTGTGGTATATCTTTATCTACCA
>VAPL010038488.1_pt1 | contig 11727 bp, 11 predicted proteins | sample 3395061 | NCBI WGS metagenome assembly VAPL01 (sample SAMN08290444, study PRJNA428436) | hydrothermal vent metagenome | isolation source: Deep-sea hydrothermal vent chimney 2 | place: Pacific Ocean: Juan De Fuca Ridge | depth 2182 m m
CACCTTTGCGATCTTCTCAATGCTTCCGGCCTCAACATTTTAGGCCGCAGCAATACGCCGGAATATTCAATGGCCGGGGCCACCGAAAATGTTCTGTATGGCTCAACCTCGACACCGTGGAAAAAGGGCTATTGCGCCGGTGGTTCCAGCGGCGGCAGTGCTGCAGCGGTGGCGGCAGGAATTGTTCCCCTTGCCCATGGTACGGATATCGCCGGCTCAATTCGTATGCCGGCAAGCTGGTGTGGCGGCGTCGGCCTCAAGCCTTCGCGCGGCCGGGTTTCTTTTGGCCCGGCACTCGATGAAAATGGTTTTGGGCTAGCCGTAGCCCTGGCGCAGACCAAGACCGTGCGTGATACAGCCACCATGCTCGATTGCCTTTGCGCCCCACAAACCGGTGACCCGTTTATCATCCCCAAACCCGATCAAACTTATAGTGACCTGCTTGAACGAGCGCCCAAAAAACTTAAAATCGGCTGGTCAGTGGCCCCTTTGATGGGGGTAGAAACAGACCCTGAAATTAAAAAAGCCGTTGAAGATACAGCAAAAGTCCTTGAGCAGATGGGCCATGATGTCTGCGAAGACGGGCCATCTTACGACGGCCTTGCCTCGGTGCGTAAATTTTCCGATGTCTGGTTTTTCGGCTTTGACCGGCGCTTGCGCGGGTTTTCGCAAAGATCCGGCCACAAGATCAGCGAAGAAACGCTTGAACCGGTAGTCTGGCAGATTTACCAGCACGCCTGCAACATGACCGGTGATGATTTCCTTGCCGGTGTCGCTGAAGTCAATCGCGCCCGGCGCGAACTTTGTGCGTTTTATGACGATTACGACATCTGGCTTGGCCCCACCACACCACGCGTGGCCGAACCTCACGGCAAATATCACCTCGGTCGCACTGATGTTAACCTCGACAATTATGTTGAAGAAATTCTGGCCGTGCCCGCCCAGTTCACGGTTCCACACAACATCATGGCAACCCCGGCAATCTCCCTGCCTTTAGCCATGCATTCCTCAGGCCTGCCCATAGGTATCCAGTTGGGTGCACGCTTTGCCAGTGAACACATTCTCCTGGCTCTGGCATCCGCCCTGGAACAGGCCCTGCCCTGGAAGGACCGCATTCCACCGCACCATGCCTCAAACGCATAGAGATGGTGCTTTTCTTTGCCCTTAGCGGGTTCTTAATGATAGACTTGTAAAAATTGTTTTCAGGTTTATCTTATAACTGAATGACAGAGGGAATAGTGTATCATGTATAAGTACGGGTTCAGATTTGCAGCGATCGGGATTTTGGCTGGAATCGTCAATCTGCCAGTATCTGCCTACGCGGATGGAGCAGATTCTGAATTTATTACTGAATTCCTGAATTCTCCGTCGGTTTATTCTCGTTATCAAAGAACATACAGACCCGCCTACAACCAACCTCTTGCAAGCAATAAAACACCAACAAATATTTCCACTGTTCGCTCCCAGCCATTACCTCCAGAACCTTTGGTCGCCCTGAAACAGACAAACCTTAAAGCTGCAACGCAGATGGGAACATATGCGACAGCTGTTTACCAGCAATTGACTGGCGCATCAGGCGGCGCCCTTCGCGTCTTACCCAACCACCGCAAAGAGATTATCAGGTTTTACAAAACCCGTGATTTCAAACCTTTGTGGGTTGGGGAATACGGAATGGCTGCTCGGACCAGACACCTATTGTCTTTGCTGAGCAAGGCTGGGGAAGAAGGGTTAAGAGCACAGGATTATCTGCCCGCCTCTCTGGTTGATTTTAACGATCAGGCCGACAATCTTGCCGGGTCACCGGAAAGCCTTGCCAGACTGGAAACAGAACTTACCGTTGCTGCCCTTGAATATTCTCATCATATTTCCGCTGGACGGGTAAAACCCATCAGAATTTCCAAGCTGCACACTTTGAAGGCCAAGCCTGTGTCCGCCAGAAAAGTGCTCACCAACCTGCAATCCACTTTGCGGCCTGATACCTACCTTACCTCACTGCAACCGATGATACCGCAGTACCGGTATCTTAAAAAGGCGCTGGCAAAATACCGTGGTCAGGCTGACGACAACCGGACAATTCACATTTCCGCCGGTGCCCTCATCCGCCCAGGTGAATATGATGACAGACTGGAATTAATCGCCAAACGCCTGGAACAGCTTGGGCTATATAGTTTCGAGGCACCAGAAACCGTCAACAACAGCGATGGTTATGAAAATGAAGCGATTACGGACCGGTCACAGGAACTAGCTTACGATGCCAATCTGGTAACAGCCATCAAGGACTTGCAGGCTCAATCCGGCTTGCGGCGCGATGGTATCATTGGCAACAACACGCTCGTCGCCCTCAATGGTCAAAGCAGTGGTGAAAAAATTGCTAAAATAATTTTGAGCCTGGAACGTCTGCGCTGGCTGCCTCAGGACTTGAAAAGCAAGTATATTTTCATCAATCAGGCCTTCTATGAAACCTGGATGATGCAGGATGGCGAAGAAATTTACCGCTCCGATGTAATTGTTGGCAAGTCCATCCATCAAACCGCCGTCTTCAATGATGAAATGGAAAAGGTGGTATTAAACCCGCGTTGGTACGTGCCGCGCTCCATCATTTACAATGAGATGATGCCAAAACTTTCCTACAATCCTTACTATCTGGAAGATCAGGGATATGAGGTAAGAGATATAAAGGGCAGACAGGTAAACAGCACCGCAATTAACTGGTCACAGTTCGGCGAAAAAAACATCCCCTATAATGTGATCCAGCCTCCCGGCCCCAAAAATGCTCTGGGCCGTGTCAAGTTCCTGTTCCCCAACCAGCATGCGATTTACATGCATGACACGCCTGCCCGCAGTCTGTTTAAAAAAGACAATCGTGCGTTGAGCCACGGCTGTGTACGGGTACAAAAACCCATGAAGTTTGCGGAAATTATTTTGAAAACAGAGGGCTGGACACCGGCAAGAATTGCAGCAGCGATCGCTTCTGGTAAAAATCAAACGGTTTTTCTGTCAAAGAAAATTCCGGTTTACCTGGGGTATTACACTGCCTGGGCAGACAATGACGGAAATGTGCGGTTGAAAGACGATGTATACGGTCGTGATCGTGTGCTCAATCAGGCTCTGGAGCAGAATTATAAAGCGCGCCCGGCGCGTGAATATGCCCTGAACGATTAGAACCTGTCTGCAGCTAAAACGATCAATCGCCCTCAAACGCACATAGTGCGTGAACCGGGATTTTTCTGGCTGTCAGTTTAACTGCGCCGCCCAGATCCGGCAGATCAACAAGAAACCCGGCACCGACAACTATCCCGCCAGCGCGTGTTATCAGGTTGGCGGCAGCAATGGCAGTTCCACCGGTGGCAATAAGGTCGTCAATCAGTAAAACCCGCGCCTTGGGATCAATAGCATCCTGGTGAATTTCCAGCCGATCGATCCCATATTCAAGCTGATAATCTTCACCATGTGTTTTCCATGGCAGTTTACCGCGCTTGCGAACAGGTACAAACCCCGTTCCCAACGCCTGGGCGATAGCGCCACCGATGATAAATCCTCGCGCCTCAATCCCGGCAACAACATCAATGTTAACTCCGGAAAACTGCTCCGCCAGCGCATCAATCGCGGCTGACAGACCTTCGGGATGGGCAATCAGCGTGGTTATGTCGCGAAACATGATGCCCGGCTTGGGGTAATCGGGAATGGTTCTGATAAACTGGGTAAAATCCATGGATTCTCACCTATGAAGGATTTAAAACACGACCGGCGACAGCATCGAGTTTCGCCACCAGAGCTGGATCACGCGCCTCTGGCGCTGTAATCAGCGCCACTTCCAAAGCCTTGTCAGTACCATCGGCACAGGGGGGGTGCTGATGCGGAAAATCATTGGCAAAGCGCGTTATCAAACGCGCAGCTTTTCCCGCGTTTTCCATTAAAACCTTGATGAGATCAGCGACTTGCACGTGATCATGATCCTCATGCCAGCAATCATAATCCGTCACCATGGCGCAGATGGCGTAACAAAGTTCGGCCTCGCGTGCGAGCTTGGCTTCGGGCATGGCCGTCATGCCGATAACATCACAGCCCCAGGTTCGATACAATTGGCTTTCCGCCAGAGAAGAAAATTGCGGCCCCTCCATCGCCAGATAAGTGCCGCCACGACAATGATCGATATTTTCATCACAGGCCGCCTGCTCCAGCCGGTTCACCAGCCCTGGACTGACCGGGTGCGCCATGGAAACGTGGGCGACACAACCAGTACCGAAAAAACTTTTATCGCGGGCAAACGTGCGATCAATAAACTGGTCTGCAAATACGAATGTTCCCGGAGGTAAATCTTCGCGAAACGATCCACAGGCTGAAACTGAAATGAGGTCAGTGACGCCACAGCGCTTGAGCACATCAATATTGGCGCGGTAATTTATATCGGTGGGCGACAATCTGTGACCACGGCCATGACGCGGCAAAAACACCATCTCAAGCCCGTTGATGTGACCTATGCGCACCTCATCTGACGGCGCACCCCAGGGGCTGTCAACGCGTCGCCATTCGGCATTTTCCAAACCGGGCAAATCATAGACACCGCTGCCGCCGATGACACCCAAAACTGTTTTTGTCACGAGAACCCGCCCCATTGCTTTTGGCCAAAGCCAGTCTATGCATCTATTTAACAGATGCAAAACAATTTACGTCACGCAAAAAAAAGCTGCCGTTGAACCAACAGCAGCTTTTTTTTTAAACAGTGACAAACATTATCAATGCTTGACGCGTGACCACAGTTTTCTGGTCGTTGCATACAGCAAACCTGCCAGAATAATCAGATAAAGCAGCACTTTGAAACCCATGGTTTTACGCGCTTCCATATGAGGCTCGGACGCCCATGCAAGGAATGTCACCACATCCCTGGACATATTTTCAACGGTGGGCTTCGTACCATCGCTATATTCAACAGCTTCTTCGCTTAGCGGTGCCGGCATAGCTATCTGAGCACCGGAAAAGAAGGGATTGTAACTCATTCCATCGCGCACCTCTAGGCCCGCCGGTGGCTCTTCTTCATAGCCGGTCATCAGTGAAAAGAGATAATTTGCACCATCGCGACGAGCCTTGATAATCAACGAAAGATCCGGTGGCAATGCGCCACCATTAGCGGCGCGAGCCGCCTCATCGTTAGGATAGGGAGATACGAACCTGTCGCTTGGCCTTCCGGGGCGATCAAACATTTCACCTTCATCATCGGGGCCGTCGCGAACCTCAGCTTCCGCTGCAATCACTTTAACCTGTTCTTTGGTAAATTCCGGACCGCCAGCTTGAGACAAATTGCGATAGGAAGCCAGGTTAAGAGAATGACACGCGGCACAAACCTCTTTATAGACCTGAAAACCGCGCTGAAGTGCGCCGCGATCATATGTTCCAAAAATCCCGTTGAAAGACCAGTCCTGTTTTTCAAACTCAATTTCTACTTTAGCTGAAACCGGGGTCAGATTTGCAGCACTCAGTATTACCAATGCTAAAGCGGTTGCAGCGATTTTTGAGCGAAACATAGTTTTTAAAATCCGTATCATAATTCTCACCCCCATCACGCCTTCTCTTCCGCCACACCATCATCTGGTGAGCCACCCGGTTTATCGAGCACAGATTTGGCAATACTTTCGGGAAGTTTTTTAGGCGTTTCCAACAGACCAACAAGAGGGGTGATTATCAAGAAGTGAGCAAAATAATAAGCCGTCAAAATCCGCGAAGCCAGAACATAGCCCCCTTCAGCCGGTTTGCCGCCGAGATAACCCAGACCAAGGCATACAGCCACGAAGATGAAGAAAAACTGCTTGTACCAGGGCCTGAACGTTGCAGACCTGACTTTGGAAGTATCCAGCCATGGCAGCAGGAACAGCACGCCAATCGCTGCAAACATCAACAACACACCGCCAAGCTTGTCGGGAACAGCACGCAGAATTGCATAGAACGGCAGGAAGTACCATTCCGGCACAATCTCAGCCGGTGTTACCAACGGATTGGCTTTGATGTAGTTGTCAGCTTCGCCCAGTAAATTCGGAGCGTAGAACACCAGATAAAAATACAGGATCATGAAAACCACAATCGCGAAGCTGTCCTTGATGGTATAATAAGGGTGGAATGACACTGTATCTGCCTTGACCGATTTCACTTCAACACCGGTCGGGTTGTTGTTTCCAACCACATGGAACGACCAGATATGCATGGCCACCAGACCAACCAGAATAAACGGTAGCAGGTAATGCAGCGAGAAGAAGCGGACCAATGTTGGATTATCAACCACAAAGCCGCCACGCAACCATTCCACAATAGGGTCGCCGACAACCGGGAAGGCCGAGAAGAAGTTGGTAATAACCGTTGCCCCCCAGAAACTCATCTGGCCCCACGGCAGCAGATAGCCCATGAAAGCTGTCGCCATCATCGCCACATAAATTATCAGCCCGATAATCCACACCAGCTCACGCGGCGCTTTATAGGAGCCATAATAAAGTCCGCGGAAAATATGGATATAGACCGCCAGGAAGAACATGGAAGCGCCGTTGGCATGAGCATATCGCAGAAGCCAGCCGTAGTTGACATCGCGCATGATTTTCTCAACGCTCTCGAAGGCCAGGCTGGTGTCCGGCGTATAATGCATGGCAAGAACAATGCCCGTGATGATCTGCAGCACCAGAAAAGTTGCCAGTATACCGCCAAATGTCCACCAGTAATTGAGGTTTTTCGGTGTCGGAAACACCATGGTTTCATGCACCAGCCCCAAAATGGGTAACCGGGCCTCAAACCATTTGGCCACAGCATTGGTGGGCTGATAAGTTGAATGTCCGCTCATGTCAGCCCCCTAGCCGATTTTAATTTTGGTTTCTTCGAGATACGCAATAGGCGGTATCACCAGATTGAGTGGTGCCGGACCTTTTCTGATACGCCCGGCAGTGTCATAGTGAGAGCCATGACAGGGGCAGAACCAGCCACCATAGTCACCGCGCTCATCACCAATGGATTGTCCTTTTGGAATACAGCCCAGATGCGTACAGATACCAACCATGATCAACCATTCCGGTTTTGCAGCGCGCGCGCTGTCGGGTTCAGGATCAGGAAGGTCTTCCAATGGCACATCAACGGCCTGTTTTATTTCTTCAGCCGTTCTGCGTCGGACAAAAATCGGACTGCCGCGCCACTTAACTGTCATGCTTTGCCCGACTTCCACCGGGGTCAAGTCAACGTCGACAGAAGAAAGCGCCAGAACAGAGGCGTCGGGGTTCATCTGGTCAATCAGCGGCCAGACAGCAAACGCACTGCCCGCGGCAAACGCCCCGGTGGCGATATATAGAAAATCTCTACGCGTAGATTCAGGTTGGTCGGTATCAGACACTTTTCTCCCTTTCTGATGGAAGAACAATGAAAAAAAATTTATCCACCATTTTCAATATAACGCAAAACCATTGATTCGAACCATGGTCGAACCACAAGATTGCGACAATTTCAATCAGGCAGATTTATGAGCTTCTTTTGGCACTGTTAAGGTGTAATGTCCAGACCTGAAAATACATGTTTTAATTTGTCGCATCACCATCCGCCCAACCAGGAAATTTCACCATGCGAATTGCCTTGTTTGAACCCGATATTCCGCAAAATACGGGTACAATACTAAGATTTGCCGCCTGTCTGGGTGTAGCTGTGGATATCATTGAACCAGCTGGTTTTGCGCTCAGCGATCGCGCCTTCAGGCGCGCCGGGCTTGATTATCTTGACCATGTTGACATCTCCCGACACCTTTCTTTCCGGCATTTCCACGAGAACGTGAACAAAAACAATCCCCGGCGTCTGGTTTTATTGACCACAAAAGCCGATGTCTCATATATGGATTTTGAGTTTTCAGATCATGACACTTTGCTTTTAGGGCGTGAAAGTGCCGGTGTCCCCCAATATGTGCATGACATTGTAGATGCCCGCATCGTTATTCCCATGTATAAAAACCTGCGATCAATCAATATCGCCGCTGCCACCGCCATGGTAGTGGGGGAGGCCTTGCGGCAAACCGGACAATTTCCGAAAATCGAAAATCAGTAAAACCAGGAAAACCAGGAACAGACATGAGCGATACCCAGCAACTCGAGACCCACAAAACCACAGCGCAAGACTGGTTTCAAAAACTGCGCGATGATATCTGCGCAAGTTTTGAAAAACTTGAAGATGAACTTGAAGGCTCCTTGAAAGAACGCCCCGCCGGTCGCTTTGAACGCACACCATGGAACCGCGAAGACGGCGGCGGCGGTGTTATGTCGATGATGAAAGGCCGTGTGTTCGAAAAAGTCGGCGTCCATACCTCAACCGTTCACGGTGAATTCAAACCGGAATTCCGCCAGCAAATCCACGGCGCCGAAGAAGACCCACGTTTTTGGGCCAGCGGCATCTCCTTGATAGCGCATCCACAAAACCCCCATGTGCCTGCCGTACACATGAACACAAGGTTCGTCGTCACCACCAAAAGCTGGTTTGGCGGTGGCGCTGACTTAACGCCGGTGCTGGACGCACGCCGCACTCAGGAAGATCCTGACACAATTGATTTCCACGCTGCCATGAAAGCTGCCTGCGACCCCCATGAGGTGGCCGATTATCGCCATTACAAAAAATGGTGTGATGAATATTTCTACCTGCCCCACCGCGAAGAAATGCGCGGCATCGGCGGCATTTTCTACGATCACCTCAATTCCAGCAACTGGGACGCGGATTTCGCCTTCACCCAGGATGTCGGCCGTCACTTTCGCGATATCTACGCCAAACTGGTTGCCAGAAACATGAACAAACCCTGGAATGACGCCAACCGCGAAGAACAACTCATCCGCCGCGGCCGCTACGTCGAATTCAACTTGTTATACGACAGAGGCACCACCTTCGGCCTCAAAACCGGTGGCAACGTGGATTCGATACTGTCCTCAATGCCCCCAGAGGTGAAATGGCCATGAGGGGTGGTGCTTTTTGAGTAGCGCTCAAGCGGCGCGCAGCCTGCGGACCCCTTGGGTCCTAGTCCAACGCTTCGCTCGTCCGGGAGCCATGCCGAAATTTCGGTGGGTGGTCACAGGATGGCGCCCGAAAATCTGTCATTGTGGCACCGGAGGAGCGCAGCGAACGACTAACGAGCGACTGCGAGTGCAGGCTGCGCGCCGCTTGAGCGCCTCTAAAAACAACTCATCAATATTTTTTAACAATCGCCAGCATTTCCTCAATGTCTGCCTGCGACAGCTTGGCGATGTTTGCGGATAATCTGTTGGCCATTTCGCAGGCATTCGGGTTGAGGCGGGATGTATCTATGGTGACGCGGGGGTGTGACAGGGCAGCCAGGCGTTCAAGGTTTTCAGCTTCATCCCAGATCACATTGAAATGAGCAATGATGCGCTGGATTAAATACCAGCTGGGTCGACTGCGCTGGCCGTGTTCGAGTGCGGATAGATAAGCGCTTGATACGCCAATTGCCTGGGCCAGGTCTTTTAGTGACATGGCTTTGGCTTTTCGGAGTTCTCTTAGTTTTGCTCCAAAAGGTGTCATTGTTTCACCCTATTTTTTTCGCCGCAAGCGAACATACAATGCGCCGCCGCCGCCGTGTCTGGGATGGGCCGGCTGATAGCCGATAACCAGTTCTCTCAGATCAGGTTCACTCAGCCATTGCGGCACACACCGCATCAAGATGCCGGTGCGCTCGGGCGTATGTATCACATCAAAACTGTGCAACGTATGGCGCGCGATGCCTTCGCCACCCTTGCCGGTGATGACCAGCACCGTGCGGTGGTGGCGAGACTGGGCATTGAACAAAAACGAGCGTAAAATCTGGTGCGCTGCGGCTTGGGTTTTACCATGAAGATCAAGGCGCGCATCTATTTCCACCTGCCCGCGGCCGAGTTTTCGTTTCATGGCTCTGTCAACGCCCAGGACAGGTGCGGTGCCTGGGGGGGCCGGGCGCTGCGGTGTATAGGAGGGTGTGGAAGGTAACCGGGTGGGTGGTTTTTGGGTCAGGGGTGTTTGTGAATTTTTGAGCGACACTGATTTTCCTGCGGTTTTTGGGCGCTTTGGCGGTTCAGGACGCCTTTTCAGTGGTTCGGCTGTGTCGCTGACCTGTTTCCACACGATGCGGTCTTCGGCATTAAGGTGATCATTGGTATTGCTGTCTTTTTTCCCAGACATCTGATCAACGCTGAAATTTTGCCGCCAGGCGTTTTGGCAGTAGTAAAAACAGTTTGCCGGGTTGTTGCATTTTTCCCGCTGCATCTCCCGCATCCTTGCCCGAGCCCCAGTATATATCACCCCTGATCGCCCCTTTGATCGCCGAGCCCGTGTCCTGGGCTATCATCAATTGTTTAAAGGCGATGAGTTTACCGGATTTTACATCAGGAATTTCAGTCTCGAGCCAAAACGGCAGACCATAGCCATGAATAGACTTATCAATAGCGAGGCTGCGCTTTTGTGCCAAAGGCACTCCTTGCGCACCAATAGGACCCAGTCGCGGATTGGTGTTTTTGAGCGGTTTGAAGAAAATAAAGGACTGGTTTTTTTGCATGACACGTGCAGCTTGCTGCGGATTTTTTAGGAGCCAGTGGCGGATTGACTGCATCGAAACATTTTGGCGGGCAAGAGCTCTTTGATTGATCAGAACTTTACCAATGGAGGTATAAGGCCGGCCGTTTTTGGCGGCAAAGCCAACACGCAGCATTTTGCCATTTTCAAGGAACAGTCGGCCAGAGCCCTGCACATGAAGGAAAAACGCATCAACCGAATTTTTGAGATAGACAAACTCAAGCCCGCGGTTTTTCAGCGCCCCGTTTTCTATTTGTGCCCGGGTGAAATAGGCTTTACCACTGCGCCTCAGGTCTTTGGGTACACGATAAAGCGGGACGGAATATGCTTTCGAACGCTTCAGACTGGCCGCCAGCTCAGGTTCAAAATACCCGGTAAACAGACCTCTGTCATTACCGTTGATGAGCCAGGCAGGGACGAAGTTATGTTCAAAAAATTTGCGGGCGGCCTGGCGGTTTTTCGAAGCAACTTTTTTGGCCGCAGCACAGGCGCCTGACCAGTCGGAATATCTTCCGGTAAATCCCGGCCGCAATTTACTCTGACTGGTTTTCCCCATCACACGGCACGAGCGCTTAAAGGCAACCAGTGCTTTTTCATGCTGGTCGCGCTCCCATCCCGATAAATCAGCAAACCCGACAATATGAGCTTTCAGTTTTTTGTCCGGGGAGGTGATAAGTGGCATGTTTGCGTAGGCTTTTGCCAGCGGTGACAATGCCACCACCGTCAAAATTACGCTGAATATTCGTGTGGTTTTCATGCGCGCAACACCAACTGATTTTTAATTTAGACCGGAAAGCCCGACGTTTAGAAAAATTGATTACCAGAGAATTATCAATTTGCAGTTTCAGTCGATACCAGTTTCCAGTTCGGGTCACTTGCAGAGATATCACGCTCAAATGTCCAGATATCTGTAACTTCAGTTACCTTTTTGGGGTCACCATCGATGATTTTGCCATCAAGGTCTCTGGTCGAGGTGATGAGTTCACTGAGGAATTTAACCGTGAGGCGCACTTTCTTGGCTCGCAGGGAGGCATCGATGATATTTGCTTTTTCAATGCCGATAAAACTCGATTCCAAAACCTCACCACGATCTTCACGCTCACTGATGGCTTGATCAAAGCCTGCATAAACCTCGCGGTTTAACAATGATTTCAATGATTTCCGGTCGCC
>VAPL010274826.1_pt1 | contig 11725 bp, 11 predicted proteins | sample 3395061 | NCBI WGS metagenome assembly VAPL01 (sample SAMN08290444, study PRJNA428436) | hydrothermal vent metagenome | isolation source: Deep-sea hydrothermal vent chimney 2 | place: Pacific Ocean: Juan De Fuca Ridge | depth 2182 m m
ACCAAGAACTTGGAAAACAAGGTGCAGGAACTGGCTGCGGAAAATTTCCGTATTGCAGCCGAACTGGAAGCCGAGGAACTGGATCTCACAGAAAAACGCACAACAATGGAAGCTGCTGAATTTCAGGTTCTTGCCGAGGCGTTTGACGAAAAAGTACAGCGCATTCGCGCCGAGCAGGATGCCAAACAACGCGCATTGCAACAGCTTCGTGATGTTGAGCGACAGTCATTTATTGCTGCCATCGCACCGCTGCTTTCGGATGTGGCCCGCCGATATGGTGCTGTTGCCGTGTTGGAGCGGCGCAATGTGTTGTTGTCGGCTGATAGTATCGACATAACCCAGGAAGTGATTGATCGCATTGATGCAGCACTTACCGGCAATTTGCCAGGCTCTGATGATGATGACGCACCGTTGCAAGAGGGTGGTAATAACGGTGTGTCCGACAACCCGTAACGCCGGGTTCTTGTGTCCCATTGGCGGGTTCGTTAACAAAGCTAAAAGCTGACAGAGGAATTTGCATGACCGCCGAGACACTTAGCGCCAATCTGGAACTTATTCAGAAAATCCTGCCGCACCGTTATCCGTTTCTATTGGTCGACAAGGTTATGGACGTGGTGCCAAACAAGTCGGCCACAGGCATCAAGAATGTCACCTTTAATGAACCACATTTTCAGGGCCATTTTCCGGGCGCACCGATTATGCCCGGGGTGACAATCATCGAAGCCATGGCGCAGACAGCCGGCGTGATGGTTGGTCTGTCTCAGGACCTGTTGGACAATGAGATGCTTATTTATTTCATGACCATCAACAACGCCAAGTTCCGTCGCAAGGTGGTGCCGGGGGATGTGCTAAAGATGTACATTGAAACCGTGCGCGGTGGATCGAAAGTGTGGAAGTTTTCCGGACGCGCCGAAGTTGACGGCGAACTGGCGGCGCAGGCGGAATTTACCGCGATGATGGACAGTAAGTAGGGCAAGCGCGGTGGCAATCCATCCCAAAGCAAATGTACACGCAACGGCCATTGTAGAGTCTGGCGCTGAAATTGGTGAAGGTTGCACGGTTGGCCCGTTATGCACCGTTGGACCAGAGGTCGTTTTATATCCCCGTGTTGAGCTGAAAAGCCACGTCGTTATCACTGGAAAAACTGAAGTTGGTGAGGATACTGTTATTTTCCCGTTTGCCGTCGTTGGTGAAATTCCCCAGGACCTGAAATTCAAAGGTGAAGAAACCCGGCTGGTTATTGGCAAACGCAACCGGATCCGTGAAGGCGCGACCCTTAATGTTGGCACCGAAGGTGGTGGTGGTGTCACCCGTGTCGGGGATGATTGCCTGTTCATGACCGGGGCCCATGTGGCCCATGACGCCCAGGTCGGCGACCGGGTTATCATGGCCAATCAGGCCGCCCTTGCCGGGCATTGCGAAGTCGGCAATGATGTGATCATTGCCGGACTTTCCGGCATCCATCAGTTTGTGCGTCTCGGTAAAGGCGCGATCATTGGTGCCGTGACCATGGTGACCCATGACGTTATTCCGCACGGCCTGGTACAGGCATCGCGTGGCACGTTGGACGGGCTGAACCTGATCGGTTTGAAACGCCGTGGTGTGGCACGCGATGACATCATGGCTCTGCGCGCTGCCTATCAGGCACTGGCGCAGGGCGAAGGCGCGTTTCAGGAGCGGGCCAAGCGTTTGGCCGAAGAAACTGACTGTGATTATGTGCGCGAGATCGTGGATTTCATCCTTGCCGGGTCTGACCGTTCTTTCCTGACACCAAGCTGAGGGCCGGGGTATGCTTGCACTCATTGCGGGGCAGGGCCGGTTGCCGGGGTTGCTGGCAGAGCAGCTTGAGCGTGACGGCAATAAATTCGAGATATTTGAGATGGCTGGGTTTCCGGTGGATGCCCTGACTGGTCACCCGGTGCGCACGTTTCATATTGAGCAACTGGGCAGTCTGCTGGATATGTTGGTGAAAGAAGGCTTTGAACAGGTTTGTTTTGCTGGCTCTGTCCGGCGGCCTAAGATTGACCCGGGACTGATTGATACCGCGACCAAGCCTTTGGTTCCCCGGATTATGCAGGCAATTGCGTCGGGCGATGACGGGGCGTTACGGGCTATTATTTCGCTGTTTACCGAACGGGGATTACAGGTGCGCGCAGCCCATGAAATTGCGCCACGACTGTTGCCTGAGCCGGGAATATTGGGCCGTTCACAGCCAGAGGATCAGCATCGGGCGGATGCGGTTATTGGTTGGCAAGTGCTTGAAGAACAGGGCGTGGCTGATCTTGGGCAGGCGTGTGTTATTCATAATGGTAAGGTGATTGCGCGCGAAACTGAAGCCGGTACAGATGTGATGTTGGCTGAACTCGGGCAAGTGTCCGGGGGAATACTGTTCAAAGGGCCAAAACCCGATCAGGATCGCCGCGCCGACATGCCAACCATTGGCACCGGTACCGTTGAAGGCGTGGTCACGGCCAAGCTGGACGGGATAGTGATAGAAGCGGGCGGGGTGATGGTTCTTGATCTGCTGGAAGTTGTGAAAATGTGCGACCGGGCGAAAATTTTCCTTTGGGTAAAGGGGCGTTCCTGATGCGGGTGTTTCTTATTGCGGGTGAACCGTCGGGGGATAAGCTGGGCGGCGCGTTGATGGCCGGGCTGAAAAAACTTGGCGTTAAAGTTGAGTTCTTCGGGGTTGGAGGCGCACATATGCAGGCCGAAGGGTTGAAAAGCCTGTTCCCGATGTCTGAACTATCCGTCATGGGGATCGCGGAAGTGCTGCCAAAATACCGCGCCCTGAAACGTCGCATTCGCGAAACCGCAACAGCAGCACTGGAATGTGAACCAGACGTGATGATCACCATTGACAGCCCCGATTTTTGCCTGCGGGTGGCGCGGCTGGTAAAAGCGGCATCTGTAATCCGAACCGTTCATTACGTCGCCCCGTCGGTCTGGGCCTGGCGTGCTGGTCGCGCGGCGAAGATGGCCGGGTGTATTGATCAGGTACTGGCATTACTGCCGTTTGAACCGCCCTATATGCAGGCCGCCGGAATGCGTTGCGATTTTGTAGGCCACCCGGTGGTGAGTGAGCCAGAGGTGACCCCCAAAGAAGTCACCTCGTTTCGCAGTATCTATGGGCTTGGCAATGACCCGGTTGTTCTGGTCTTGCCGGGAAGCCGACAAAATGAAGTGTCACGACTGGCGCCAATCTTCGGGGAAGCTTTGCGCGTGCTACTGGACAAAAGCCCCAAAGCCCATGTGGTTGTTCCTGCCGCAGGGCCAGTTGCAGGGGCTGTATTGGAAGCCACCAAAAACTGGCCCGGCACACCGATTGTACTGGACCCCAGAAACATGCCCCTGTTGCAGGCCGAAAATCGCAAACGCGCAGCCTTTGCCGCTGCCGATGTGGCACTGGCCGCGTCTGGCACGGTTTCGCTGGAGTTGGCGGCCGCGGCAACACCGATGGTGATTGCTTACGATATGAACTGGCTAAGCTGGCAGGTGATGTCGCGGATGGCCAAGGTGGATACGGTGACATTGGTTAATCTGGTGACGGGCACACGCGTGGTGCCAGAGTTTTTGGGGCCGGAGTGTAAACCATCCGCTATCGCAAGGGCGCTAGTTGAGTTGTTAGTTGATCCGGCACAGAAACAGTTTCAGGCTTCAGCAATGACCGAAACTATGATTGCATTGGGACGCGGCGCGGAACCGCCCGGCCATAGGGCTGCGCGGGCGGTATTAAAGGGAATTCAAAACGATTAATGTGAAAAAATACACTCGCCAATACAGTTTCTATGTAAATGGAACATTTGGTTTAAGTTTTACTGATGCCTAAATTGATATTCCTTGTCAGATACTTCCCTATTTCAACATAATGCTGTTTATTTCAGTGGTATTGAGATGATTGGCATAGCCACGGGGGAATATTGGCACATAGCGCGTTTATCCACATTCCTAAGACGGCAGGCACGAAAACTCGGCACAACTTGAATACCGATAAGTATAGTTTTGCATTTTCTTATGGTGAAACAGAAATTATTGATCTGGATGAAGATGGCAATCCATTTCCGTTGAATAATTCAGGGCTAATACGGAACATGAATCGCAAAGCTATGGCAAAATTTCTTCGCGCAGATGTATTATATGGTCATGTGACACTGCGGGATTATCAGAAAATTCTTCCTGAAGATGCGCAGTATTATACCGTGATGAGAAATCCAATTGATCGTGTAATTTCCTACTACAACCATGCACAGTCCTATCACGCGGATTTCAAGTCGCGCAAACAATCAATCCTGAAATTTATTTCCAGTACAAAAGAGATATCCGATTACAATAGCCAAGTTCTTCACCTTAGTGGTGCACCCAGTAATGTCGAAATAAACACCGACCATTTGAGCGCCGCCAAGTTGAACGTCGTATCCGGAAGAATAATTGTGGGCATTCAGGAATTTCTGGAGCAAAGCATAGAACTGATGCCAATTTTCAGACCGTTAAAAACCGCACCAACTTCTAAACGCAATTTTATTCCCCCTCGACAAAAAAGTAACCCAAAATCCTCATTGGTCAATCAATCTATTTTCGGGTTTTCGCGAGAATCGCTTACGGAATATGAGGTTGGTGAAATTGCCAGGCTGAACAAACTAGACATTCAACTGTACAATTATTGCCTGAAGTTTCTTCAGGAAAAGTTGGCGGCAAAGAAACGCACCTGAAATTCCAGAGTTTACATCTTACACGCCCCGCCAGATCCATCCGCCGCCGAATATGCGGCTGCCTTCCGGGTCATAGAATACGCAGGCCTGACCGGGGCTGACGCCTTCTTCGGGAACCAGCAGTTCTACCGTAGCCTGGGTTGGCGCGATCGGTCGTACGATCGCGGCCCGGGGCGGGCGGGTTGAGCGAACGCGCACCGATAAGTGCCACTCTGCCCGGCTGTCGAATGGCTCATCCCCAAGCCAGTTGATCTCACGCACCGGAATAGTGGCGGTGGCCAGCATTTCTTTCGGGCCGACGATGACCTGGCGACTATCCACATCAAGTCGCACCACATAAAGCGGATCAGCCAGCCCGCCAATGCCAAGGCCGCGGCGTTGACCAATTGTGTAATGGATCACACCGCTATGCTGACCCAGCACGTTGCCCTCGGGATCAACAATCTCACCCGGCTCTGCCGCCCCGGGGCGCAGTTTTTCGATCAGTTTGGCGTAGTTGCCATCCGGCACAAAACAAATGTCCTGACTGTCGGGTTTGTCCGCGACCGACAGACCGTATTTCACCGCCAAAGCGCGGGTTTCAGCTTTGCTTTTCAAATGCCCCAATGGAAATCGCAGGTAATCCAGTTGCTCCGCCGTCGTGGAAAACAGGAAATAGCTTTGATCACGCATCGGATCAGCTGCGGAATGCAGCTCTGGCCCCGACGCACCAGTCTTACGCTGAATATAATGCCCCGTGGCCATGCAGTCGGCGTCCAGATCCTTGGCCACTTGCAGCAGGTCCTGAAACTTTACCCGCTCATTGCAACGGATACAGGGCACCGGGGTGGCACCCGCCAGATAGCTATCAGCGAATTCATCTATCACCGCATCTTTGAAGATATTTTCATAATCCAGCACATAATGTGGAAATCCCATTTCCTCAGCCACCCGTCGGGCATCGTGAATATCGCGACCTGCACAGCAAGCGCCTTTTTTCGCCAAAGCCGCCCCGTGGTCATATAATTGCAGCGTTATCCCGACCACATCATAGCCCTCACGCGCCAATTCGGCCGCCACAACAGAGCTGTCTACACCGCCGGACATCGCCACGACGACACGGGTATCCTTTGGCGCTTTGGCAAAGCCCAATGAATTCAATGTTTTATCGTATGTATCGAGCGCCATGAGTCGTTTCCTGAACAGGTCCGTCAGAATATAGGAAAATGTTAAATACTCTCAAGGGCTGGTTTTACATCGCATTAAGCCTGATCGCTCAGAGTAGCCCCGAGGAATGAGGGGTAATACGATGTATCTGAAGAAAATTGACGGCCCAAGATCGGCTACACTGGCGGATGGAACAATTATCACGCGGGCTGATTTGCCACCCGGTGATACGTGCAGGTGGGTGGCCAGCCGAAAAGCCGCTGTTGTTAACGGTATTACGGCCGGGTTAATCACGCAGACTGATGCACTGTCGATGTGGGGTCTGAGCAAAGAAGAGTTGCAGGAATGGCTATCAGCCGTTCAAACCCATGGAGTTGTTGCGTTAAAGACAACAATGGTGCAAAAGTATCGACAACCCTAAGTTGCATCTGTTATTCTTTTCGCAATGGTAACTTGTGGTTAACTATTCTTGTTCAAGGTTAACGGCAACGAACGGATAGTAGCGGAGAGCTTAAACATGCGCGTTTTGTTGATCGAAGACGACCCAACTACATCAAAAAGCATTGAATTGATGCTGACCCACGCGAACTTGAATGTGTACGCAACGGATATGGGGGAAGAAGGCGTCGATCTGGCAAAACTGTATGACTATGATCTGATCCTTTTGGACCTGAACCTGCCGGATATGCACGGTTACGACGTTTTGAAACAGTTGCGTGTCTCACGTATTGAAACACCAATCCTGATCCTTTCCGGGGCTGATGATACCGAAAACAAGATCAAAGGCTTTGGATTTGGGGCCGATGATTATCTGACCAAACCGTTTCACCGCGAAGAACTGGTGGCGCGTATCCATGCGATAATCCGGCGCTCAAAGGGCCACGCACAATCGGTAATCACCACCGGCTCGATTGAGGTTAATCTGGACGCCAAAACAGTTGGCTCAATGGGAAAACCTGTGCATCTGACCGGCAAAGAATACCAGATGCTGGAACTGTTATCGCTGCGAAAGGGCACCACCCTGACCAAAGAAATGTTCCTGAACCATCTTTATGGCGGCATGGATGAACCGGAGTTGAAGATCATTGACGTGTTCATTTGCAAATTGCGCAAGAAGCTAAGTCAGGCCACCAACGGTGAGAATTACATCGAAACGGTCTGGGGCCGGGGATATGTTTTGCGCGATCCACAACCGGTTGAGCTGGATCACCAGATTGCCGTCAGTGCCTGAGCAGCACGTTTTTTGTTGATCTGTTAAGTGCCACTGGACCTCTAATCAACAGGCTCCTATCAATCTATATATAGATAGGAGTGGTAATGACCGCGACGCACGATGCTTTGGCTACGACATCAGTTGATGAGCTAACGAAAACCCAGGCAGAACAAGAATTGTTACGCCTGGGTAAGATCTTGTCCCGTGCTAATACCGCCTATCACACAGAAGATGATCCCGAGATTTCCGACGCGCAATACGACCAGCTAAAACGTCGGCTTCTGGACATTGAAACGGCTTTTCCTAAGCTAAAAAAATCCAACAGTCCAAGTGCTGCCGTCGGCGCAGCACCACGCGAAGGATTTTCCAAAGTCGTACATGAAAGCCGGATGCTCTCGCTTTCGAACGCTTTTGACGAAGTTGACATTGTCGAGTTTGACGAACGCATTCGCAAATTTCTGGGGCTGGGGGATGCGGTTGTTTCCTATACGGCTGAACCCAAGATTGACGGGCTTTCATTGTCGCTGCGTTATGAAGGTGGGGTACTTGTTCAGGCTGCAACCCGAGGGGATGGGCAGACGGGTGAAAATGTAACCCAAAATGTGCGAACCATTGCAGACATTCCGCAAAAATTGACCGGAGCCCCCGATATACTCGAAGTGCGTGGCGAAGTTTATATGAGCCACTCAGATTTTGCGGCCCTGAATGTTGCCCAAGCCGAAAGCGGTGGTAAATCTTTTGCCAACCCGCGCAACGCCGCCGCGGGATCGCTGCGTCAGCTCGACGTGGAAATTACCAAATCACGCCCTTTGCGGTTCTTCGCATATGCTTGGGGGGTCCTGTCAGAGCCCTTGGCCGAAAGTCAAATGGAGGCCATAAAACGGCTGAATAATTTAGGGTTTCAGACTAATCCGCTGACGAAAATATGTAACGGTCCGGTTGAAATACTAGCCCAATATCAGACCATCGAAATGGCCCGCGCGGATCTTGGCTATGATATTGATGGCGTCGTCTACAAGGTGGATGACCTGAATTACCAGCGCCGCTTGGGATTTCGTTCTACCACGCCCAGATGGGCGATTGCGCATAAGTTCGCCGCTGAACTGGCCTGGACCTGGCTGGAAGCAATTGACATTCAGGTTGGACGTACTGGGGCTTTGTCGCCGGTGGCGCGGTTGAAACCGGTGACAGTTGGTGGTGTCGTGGTGTCAAACGCGACGCTGCACAATGAAGACTACATTAACGGGCGCGATTCAAACGGTGCTGAAATTCGCGCTGGCAAAGACATACGTATTGGCGACTGGGTACAGGTTTACCGTGCAGGGGACGTGATCCCGAAAGTTGCAGACGTAGACCTTTCGAAACGGCCCAAAGACAGCGCGCCGTATGTGTTTCCAACGCATTGCCCCCAGTGCAATTCCCCAGCCATCCGCGAAGAAGGCGACGCGGTTCATCGCTGTACCGGCGGCATGTCTTGCCCGGCGCAGGCAGTTGAAAAGCTGAAACATTTTGTTGCCCGGGGCGCGTTTGATATTGACGGTCTTGGTGCAAAACAGGTTGAAATGTTCTACCACGATGATCTGCTGCCCATTCATGAACCGGCAGATATTTTCACGCTCGCAAGCCGGGACGCGGTCAACCTTAGCAAGCTCAAAAACCGCGAAGGCTGGGGGGAGCTGTCGGCGAAGAACTTGTTTCAGGCGATTGAGGATAAGCGAGCGATCCAGTTGAACCGGGTTATTTTTTCCCTTGGTATTCGCCATGTTGGGTCCGGTGCTTCGACGATGTTGGCGAACCACTATCTGTCCTGGAAAATTTTTGAAGATGCGATGGTCGCCGCCCGCGAACAAGAAGGTGCAGCGTGGGATGAGTTGAACAATATTGATGGCGTCGGTGAGGTGATGGCAATGTCGCTGGTGGCGGCGTTTCACCCGGATGGCGAGCGTGACCTGATTGACCGTCTGATTGCGCAGTTGAATGTGCAGGATACAGAGCCGCTTGGTGATATTGACAGCCCGGTTGCCGGCAAAATTGTCGTTTTCACCGGAACGCTGGAAAAAATGAGCCGGGCCGAGGCAAAATCACGCGCCGAGGCCTTGGGGGCAAAGGTGGCAGGGTCGGTTTCGGCGAAAACTGATCTTGTAGTGGCCGGGCCGGGGGCCGGATCGAAGGCCAAGAAGGCAGCGGATTTGGGGGTAGAGACGATCGATGAAGACGGGTGGATCGCCCTGATCGGGGAAGCATGAGCAGGCCGCAAATCCTGTTCCCGCTATTCGCAGGGCTTGAAACGCTGGAAGGTGTCGGGCCGAAAACTGCCAAACTGTTTACGCAGATCGATGTGGAAAAACCGCGCGATCTGATCTTTACGCTGCCCTATAGCGGTGTTGACCGAAGTGTTCGAAAAACTGTTCTGGGCGTTGTCGCGCCGAGTATCGTGACAGTTGAAGTTGAAATCGGCCGCCATTTCCCGCCGCATCAAAAGGGGCGGCCCTACCGGGTGAATGTTGAAGACGCTGAAACCACATTTCAACTGGTATTTTTCCATGCCCGTGAGGACTGGCTAAAAAAGCAGCTACCAACCGGGCAGCGCCGGCTGGTATCGGGAAAGCTGGAAATATTTGACGGTGTGGCGCAGATTGTTCATCCCGATCATATGGTAACGCTGTCCGAGGCCGGGGATATTCCGCCCTTTGAACCGGTCTATCCCTTAACCGCCGGTATCACGTTGAAAACCATGACCAAGGCTGTGCGCTCGACTATGTTGCGCCTACCGGAACTGGTCGAGTGGATTGATGGGCCCTTGCTAAAGCGCGAAGGTTGGCCAGGGTTTCATGAGGCGGTAAATCAGGCCCATAACCCCGTTGGCTTGGATGATTTAGTAGCCACGGCTCCTGCTCGGGTTCGTTTGGCCTATGACGAATTTTTTGCGCATCAACTAACGCTGGCTTTGGCGCGCCGGGTTATGCGGCGTGGCAAGGGGATTGTCAGTCTCGGCACCGGTAAGTTGCAGTCAAAGGTGCTGGCGTCGCTTCCCTATAAACCCACCAAGGCACAGGAGCGGGCAATACGTGAGATTGCCGGTGATCTTGCCGCTGAAACCCGGATGAACCGGCTGTTGCAGGGCGATGTTGGTTCGGGAAAAACGCTGGTTGCGTTTATGGCGCTGCTGATGGTCGTGGAATCCGGCGGGCAGGGGGTGATGATGGCCCCAACCGAAATTCTGGCGCGGCAACATTTGCGAAGCCTGCAACCTTTGGCGGAAGATGCCGGCGTTGTTTTGGAAATTTTAACGGGGCGTGATAAGGGATCCGAGCGGGCAGCCAAGTTGAAAGCATTGAAATCTGGCAATATTCATATTCTGGTTGGCACCCACGCCGTGTTTCAGAAAGACGTTGAGTTTCAAGAACTTCGCCTGGCAGTGATTGATGAACAGCACCGCTTTGGCGTGTCGCAACGGATGGAACTGGGCACAAAAGGGCTGGCTTCGGACGTGCTGGTGATGACGGCGACGCCGATCCCGCGATCATTAGCACTGGCGCAGTTTGGCGATATGGATGTGTCGGTATTGGATGAAAAGCCGCCCGGTCGAAAGCCGGTGAAGACGGCCCTGGTGTCGCTTGGGCGTCTGCAAGAGGTAACTGATCATTTGCGCGATGCGATTTCCAACGGACGGCAAGCCTATTGGGTTTGTCCACTGGTGGATGAAAGCGAAGTGTCTGATCTGACATCGGCCGAGGAACGGTTCACTCACCTTCGCGCATTACTGGGAGAGGGCAAGGTGGGGCTGGTCCACGGCCAGATGCCGGTTGCGGAAAAAGACACGGCGATGGCGCGGTTTGTAGCAGGGGAAACATCTGTTTTGGTGGCGACGACGGTGATTGAAGTCGGGGTGGATGTACCGAATGCTTCAATCATGGTGGTGGAGCGGGCGGAACATTTTGGACTGGCACAGCTGCATCAGCTACGTGGCCGTGTAGGGCGCGGCGAGGCGGCATCAACCTGCTTGCTGCTCTATCAGGGGCCGCTGTCAGAGGGCGGCAAACGACGTCTGGAAATTCTGCGCGATACCGAAGATGGATTTCGAATTGCCGAAGAAGATTTGGCAATGCGCGGGGCAGGCGACATGATTGGCACGGCGCAATCTGGTGTTCCAAAATTCCGGGTCGCGGATATGGAAAGCCAGACCGCATTGATGGAATTGGCGCAGTCAGACAGCCGGAAACTGCTGCATGATGACCCGAAGCTGGAAAGTGAACGCGGTAAGGCAGCGCGTGTTCTGCTTTGGTTAATGGAACAGGATCAGGCAATTCGTTTAATTACAGTAGGTTAGTACCTAAAGTACCATTTTGTTCACAAATGTTCCTAAAAAGTTCTTTACAATTTGATTCAAACAGTAGAACAAAGGGGCAACAAACCTGCAAACAGGAGCCGCCCAAATGTTGAACGAGCTTAAATCCGTAATCGAACGTTCTTCCGCCACACTGCTAAGTGATTTCGCCGGTGTTCTTGCACTGGTTGTCATGCTGATCGTAGGGCTCCACCTGCCGGGCCTTGCTTGATCTGCTCGTGATCTGTTGTTGTCTGGAACCCCCGTGTCTCTGTCCCAACTAATGATACGTTGACCCAAACACCGCTTTGAAACCCGCCTTTGGGGCAT
>VAPL011136412.1_pt1 | contig 11721 bp, 11 predicted proteins | sample 3395061 | NCBI WGS metagenome assembly VAPL01 (sample SAMN08290444, study PRJNA428436) | hydrothermal vent metagenome | isolation source: Deep-sea hydrothermal vent chimney 2 | place: Pacific Ocean: Juan De Fuca Ridge | depth 2182 m m
ATCTAGGCTCGTAGTAATGCAACAACTTTGTCGCTTATACGGATGTTAGTGAGGGGCGTAAGTAGGGGGTGGAGCTAATCTACACCTTGTTCTCAATTGTTCAAGCAGATATCTGTTCAGCTAGGGTAAATAGAGGTGTCTTTTATTCGATGATTACCCTGTAACCAATCGATCCATTCTATAAAATTATTACCTGTGGTTGCCGATAATTGAATAATACATATATCAGGGTTTACTTGCTTTGCATAGCTTATACAGTGCTCAACATTAAAATCAACATAAGGTAATAAATCAATCTTATTGATAAGCATTAAATCTGCAGCATAAAACATATCAGGATATTTTAGTGGCTTGTCATCACCTTCGGTTACAGAGAGAACAACCACTTTATGAGCTTCTCCTAAATCAAACGAGGACGGACAAACTAAATTGCCAACATTTTCTATCACTAACAAGCTCTTTGGTTTTACTTCTAAGTCATTGATGGCATGGCCTATGCCATGTGCATCCAAATGACATGCTCGACCGGTATTTATCTGTATGGCTGAAATACCTGTTGCTCTGATACGCTTAGTATCACGTTCAGTTTGCTGATCACCTTCAATAACGGCAATAGGTAATTGATCTTTTAAGACTTTAATAGTTTCTACTAATAAAGTTGTTTTACCAGCCCCAGGACTGGAAACCAGATTTAAAGTAAAAATATCATGCTGTTGAAAATAGGCTCTGTTTTGTTTTGCATAAATATTGTTTTTACTGAGCAAGTCTTGTTCTACCTTAACTAAGCGCGCAGTAGATGAATGATTATGCTGATGAGTATGACTGTGTTTATGTTCTGTTTGCCCACAACCGCATATTCCACACATGATATTCTCCTTACTAAATTACGATTAAATCTTTGACTTTCATGGCATTGCCTTGAATAACAGTCACAAAAGGTATGCCACAAAAAAAACAAGGGTCATATAAAGTTTCCATTATTATTGTTTTTTTGCATTGTTTACAAAACCCTTTTCCGGCTACTTCCGTTATTAAAAGTTCAGCATTTTCAGCTAAAGAGTCTTTCATAACGACATCAAAACCAAAGCGTAAGGCATCTGGATCAACACAAGACAGCTTTCCAATTTCCAAGGTGATTTTTTTAACTTGGTTAAAATGCTGATTGCTGGCATGATCTTGTAAAATATCACGTACGTTTTCAAGTAGGGATATTTCATGCAACGCTATTTTCCTCTTCTTTTCGTTTATGAGGGGTATGACCCACATTCTGTAACCAAAAGTTCAATTGGCTGTTTTTCAGTAATTTCTCTACAAACTGTTGGGCTAAATGTAAATTTTGTATCGCTTGTTGACTAAGACCCTGGCCTAATTCAAAGTCAATTCCCTGAATACTTAATAAGAAACTAGGGGGAGGAGTACTATTTTTTATGCGTTGATAAACCATTAATATTGCCGCTGGACTCATCTCGTGGGTAGTAAAACTAGGGTCTTTCATTGCTTGCAAATGAAAAAAATTAAATGCTGTATTGCAGATAACAGATGCATCAATAAATAAAACTAACTTTCTATTTTCTAAATCTAAGGCATGTTCGATTTGTAATTGAAAGTCAGTTAATATTTCCATAGTGTCCAAATCAATTTTATCTTTGATTTTGTCAATTAATAACGGGCCTAAAGCATCGTCTCCTCTGCTTAAATTACCATATGCAAAAATCAATATCGGTTTGCTAGCTTTGACTGCTTGGGTCATTGTATTCTCTCAATTTGGCCATCATGATGTCTGACTAATTTATCTATTATTTTTCCTTCAACATTTACTAATTCGGCATGTAACGGCATTTTTCCTATCGCATGTGTTGCACAAGATAAGCAGGGATCATATGCACGAATGGCAACTTCAATATTGTTTAACAGAGGTTCAGTGAGTTCTTGTCCAGATAAATATTCTGCTGCAACTTGACGAACTGATTCATTCATTCCCATATTATTACTGGTGGTAGAAACGATTAAATTAGCTTTGGTCACAATATCATTTTCATCGATCTGATAGTGATGGAATAAAGTACCGCGGGGGGCTTCAATAACACCTATGCCTTCAAAGCGTCTTTCCCCCTTAGTGACTAGATCTGAACTCATAATGTCAGGGTTATTGAGTAATCTTTTAATGCTTTCTGCGCAATGTAACAGTTCAATTAATCGTGCCCAATGGAAAGCCAAAGTGCTATGTACCATAACTCCATTTCCCTGTTGTTTAAACTCAACTCGGGCATGTTCTGCCAACGGGGTATCAATAAAGTCACAAATATTCATTCTTGCTAATGGCCCTACTCGATACCAACCTTTTTCTTTACCTAAGGCGGTTAGAAAAGGAAACTTCATATAAGTCCATGAGCGGACTTCTTCATGAATAACATTGTTATAGTGACAATAATCGATATCATTCATAATAGTTTCGCCATTTGCATATTTAGCGCGTATTCCTCCATGATACAGCTCTAAAGCCCCATTTTCTTTACATAGTCCGAGATAATTAGTGGGTATGGTTGCAAAATTATCGTAATAAGGCAGGTTTGAACTATGAATTTTTTTGACTAACTCAATTGCCGAGACAGCCCAGTCGATTATCTGCTTACTATCTTGTTGTAAATAATTTCGCTCTGATTGAGTCAATGATTTATTCATACCTCCGGCAATTGCACCGGTGCCATGAATACGTTTACCGGAAACCATGCGAATAATTTCCTGGCCATACTTTCGCAATTTGACTCCTTGAAGGCCAATATCCGGATAATCATTCAATACCGCAATAATATGTCGTTTGTTTATCTCGCTTTCAAATCCAAATAACAAATCAGGGCTGGCCAAGTGAAAAAAATGTAGAGCATGAGATTGTAAAACTTGGCCAAAATGTAATAGACGCCTCAATTTATCGGCGGCAGGGGGCAAATTATCTGGATCAACACCCACTAATTGATCGATAGCTTTTGCTGCTGCTAAATGATGGCTGACGGGACAAATTCCGCATAAACGTTGTACTAGTACAGGTAATTCCCAATAGGGTCTGCCTTGAATAAATCGTTCAAAACCTCTGAATTCAACGATATGTAGTCGAGCCTGCTGTACTTTATTATCTTCATCTAATAATAAAGTGACTTTGCCATGACCTTCTACTCTTGAAACCGGATCTATTACCACCCGTTTCAGATTTTTTTTATTTTCGGCAGTCTCTAAATTTTCGTACATATAGGATATTTCCTAATCATAATGAATCAATTGATAAGGTAGACTGGGTTCTTGACCTGCTAATAAATCTGTTAGAAATTTCCAAAATACATCGGCAGAAGGGGGACATCCGGGTAGATAATAATCAACTTTAACGATTTCATGGATGGGATAAACTTTATCCAATAATAACGGTAATTCAGGATCATTTGGAATCTGTGGATTTTCTATACCTAACCCATCAAGATAAGATTCACTTAAGCATTCTTCCACGGGTATATGATTTCGCATTGCAGGTAAGCCACCATTTATCGCACAGGCCCCAATAGCCACTAAGGTTTTACACTGTTTACGAAACTCTCTTAGTACATGTACATTGTCTGAGTTGCACACACCACCTTCTATTAATCCGATATCACAGTGAGTACAGTGTTCTATATCAGTAAAGGGGGAACGGTCAAACTCGACTACTTCAGCAAGTTTTACCAAACGTTCATCAATATCTAAAAAAGACATGTGACAACCAAAGCATCCGGCTAGTGAAGTGGTTGCAATTCTGATTTTGTCAGTCATGAGTTTTGTTCTCATTTGATAAAGCAACAACATTAATCTGTTTGCTATCATAGATACGTTGACCAATTGGGATGGTATATCCTGTGCGCTTGACCAAAATAGCTCCAGTAGGACAAATATGAGCAGCACTATCATTAATATCTATGTCACTATCTTTGAGTTGTCCACTTTTCGAATTAATAATGAGTCGTTGGTTGATACCTCTGCCACTGATAGAAAAAACATTTTTACCATCGGTTTGTTGACTGGCTCGGACACATAAAGCACAATAAATGCAACGATTATGATCAATTAACAAATCTGGATGTGAGGCATCCATTTCTCGGTCTGAAAAAAAATGCGCATAGTGGTTATCTAGCATATTCAAATGATAGGCTAGAGCTTGTAGTTGACAGTTTCCGGTTTTTTCACAAGAAGGGCATAAGTGGTTGCCTTCAACAAATAACATTTGGATGATTTTTCGTCGATCATCAGTCAATTCCTTTGATGTATTTATTATCTCCTGTCCATCCATTGCCGGAAAGGTACAAGCTGTACAATTTCTACCATTTACATGGACTGTACAGAGTTTGCAGCTACCATGAGGCTCGTAGTTAGGGTTATGACATAAATGTGGAATATATATGTTAGCAGCAGCAGCGGCTTCCATAATGGTCTGTCCTTCTTGAAAAGGAATTTCTTTACCATCAATGGAAATGGTTGTACTCATTTATTTCTCCACTTGAGTTAAATGTGCAGCAGCATCATTGCGATGGGTCAAGCGTCTTGCTGTGTTTAATGAAGCATCTAGGTCAAAACCAGGTTCATAACTTATATCTTTTAATCTTTGTTGATAAACTTCAGGATAGCGTTGTAATGTAGTTAAGATAGGATTTGCAGCTGTTTGCCCTAAGCCACAATGGCTATAATTCTTAACCAGTTGGCACAATTCTTCTAAGACTACCACATCGCCTGCTGAACCATGACCATCGACTATTTTATCCAGTTGTTTTTTTAATAAAGCAGTGCCCACCCTGCAAGGTGTACAAAAACCACAGCTTTCATGGGCAAAAAAATGGGTAAAGTTTTTTACTAAATCCAAAATATTACGTTGATTATTAAAAATAATAAATGAACCACCGGTAGACAAGTCTTCAAAAGAAATTTTTCTGTCGAATTCCTGGCTGCAAACAAAAGTTCCGGAGGGCCCACCAACTTGAATACCCAGAACATCCTTCGCTCCGCAATCAGTCAATATATCTCTAATTGATATTCCAAATGGGTATTCATAAATACCGCAGCGATCACAATCACCGCTAATACTTAATAGTTTCGTGCCATTGGATTTCTTGGTACCAAGCTTGGAATATTGTTTCCCTCCGATGATAGCAATTTTTGCTGCTGCTAAAAAAGTTTCTACATTATTAACAACGGTAGGTTTGTTTAAATAACCTTGAACTACAGGGTAGGGAGGGCGGTTTCTTGGTATACCGGGTTTTCCTTCTAAAGATTCAATTAATGCTGATTCTTCACCACAAATATAAGCACCTGCACCCAAACGAATTTCTATATCAAATTCAATGGTTGATTGGATAATGTTTTTTCCTAATAAACCGAGAGCGTGTCGTTCTTGTAGTACGCTTTGTAATTGATTGTATAGGTGTAAATATTCCGCTCTTAAATATAAAAAACCATGCTTAGAGCCTATAATTGCAGCACATAAAGTCATGCCTTCAAAAACTTGATGCGCATAGGAATTGAGGAGTACTCTATCTTTAAAAGTCCCGGGTTCACCTTCATCAGCATTACACACCACATAACGCTCGGTAGTTTTTTCCTCGGAACAAAACTTCCATTTCATGGACGTGTTAAACCCAGCACCTCCTCGACCACGTAATCCTGATAGATTTATTTCCTCCAAGGTCTGAGTCAATCCCCGCTTTAATGCGACTTTAAGTGCTTCACCTCGCCGAATTTGCTTGCTCAATAATAAATCAGTTTTATGAATATTGTCAGCAACAGAAAAAAATGACTTAGGCCAGTCAGAAACAGGTGTTTTTTGATTAATTAAATCAACAATTTGATCTATTTTTGTCTTATCGAGTTGGGTTAACGCATATCCATTGACTAATCCGGCAGGTCCTTGGTCACACATGCCCGTACAAGAAGTATTTTCTAAACTCACTAAACCATCATACCGCACCTTACCAATAGCTACGCCTAACTGATTCGATAAATAGTTGATTAACGACTGTTTACCCATCATATGATCAGTAATGGAGTCACTGATTAAAATATCGAAATGGCCTTTGGGATGTAGGTGAAAAAAACTATAGAACTCGATAACACTTATAATCTGTGACCGTTCAATCGACAATAAATCAGCAAGAATATCTATCGCTTCAGTTGAAATACATCGAAACTTAGCTTGAACTTCTCGCAAAATATTGAGCAAGCGTAGCGGTTGGAAGTCGTTTGTTTCAACTACTTGCTGAATGAATTTTTTCATTTATCGTTTTACACTTTCTATGTAGTAGATAAGAAAGTTAATATATCATCTATTTCAGTGTTAAAGTTATGGTATTTACTCAGATAAAATTATTTCTGGTCACATTTTGGTCTGTATTGTAAAGACGCATAATCTTTAGTTGACTGTATCGACTAAACTTTCAATTCGATTTTTTAATTCAGTGTATTCAGCAGAACCATAGGGTGCATAATTTAGATTTTTAAATAACCCTGTCAATTTAATATAAAAAGCCCTTGCCTGTTCTTGATCATCGAAATCATACGACATATTCACAAGCTTGCTAATCAGTTTAAGGTTTTCTTTTTGTCTGGCTATGGGGGTTGAAACATCTATTGGGTCAAATGCATCCTGTTGCAAATAAACCATATCCAGAAATAATGCTTGTTGATAAGTTAGATAGTCAGCTAAGGAAATTCCTTCTTCACCCGCCACCTGGATCATTTGATAAATATTTTCCCCACGTTTTAACAACTCAAGCATGGACATAACATTTTCAGTCCAACCTGGGGTCAGTTCTTGTTCAAACCAGGTGTGTAATTGTTCGTTATATCTAGACCATGAAAGCAATGGATCTACCGCGGGATAAAAACGCTTGTATGCTCTTTCAGCACTTAACCCTAAAAAGGTTTTAACAGTCCCTAGAGTTGATTGAGTCACTGGCTCCTCAAAGTTGCCGCCAGCAGGAGAAACGGTGCCAATCATGGTTAAACTACCCCTAGAGCCATCAAGGGTTTGTATGACACCTGCCCGTTCATAAACACTTTTAATTGCCGAATCAAGATAGGCTGGAAAAGCTTCTTCTCCGGGTATTTCTTCCAGTCGCGCTGAGGTTTCTCTCATCGCCTGTGCCCAACGAGATGTGGAATCCGCTAGTAGTAATACATTTAAGCCCATTTGCCTATAGTATTCACCCAAGGTAATTCCGGTATAGATAGACGCTTCTCGAGCGGCGACAGGCATAGAGGATGTATTACAGATAATGATAGTTCTATCCATTAATGAACCCCCTGTTTTGGGGTCACTCATTAGTGGTAATTCGGTTATTGTTTCAACAACTTCTCCTGCTCTTTCACCACAAGCAACAATAATAACGACATCAACATCTGAGTTTCTGGAGATCAAATTCTGTAAAACGGTTTTACCCGCACCAAACGGACCAGGAATACAGGCTGTCCCACCTTTTGCAATAGGAAAAAAAGTATCAATTAAACGTAAATGGGTTATTAAAGGTTCAGCAGGGTATAGTCTTTGTACAATGTTGTTTTTTAATAATTGCAGGGGAATTGGTTTGCGTACAGGCCATTTCTGTCTTAAGGTAATGATGAGTTCTTTGCCATGTTGTAGTCTGATTTTTGCTACAGCATCAGTCACGCTTACATTACCTTCTTGAATCCAACTGACTTCAACTTCACCCTGCAGATTAAAAGGCAGCATGATTTTATGAACAAAGCTTCTCTCTATCACCGTCCCAATCACTGAACTTGCTTTTAAAATTGCTCCTGTTTGTACACTGGGTGTAAACGCCCATGTGCTATTTTCATCTAATGCAGGTAAGTCTACGCCTCTGGGTAAGAAAACCCCAAAACCAGTGGCCAGTACATCTAAAGGGTTCTGTAGGCCATCATAAACCTGACCGAGCAATCCGGGGCCTAATTCGACTGAAAGCATTTCGCCAGTTTGTTCAACAGGGTCGCCGACTGCAACACCCAGTGTGCTTTCATACACTTGTGCATCAGCTGTATTACCATGAATACGTAAAACTTCTGCTTTTAACCGTTCTGTATGCTGAGTAGTAGACCTTGATGGCAAAATATAAATGACTTCATTTTTTGTTAACGGCGTTAATGAGCCTTCTATCAGTTGTATAGAAACCATGTCATCTTGAACCGCTATAACTGTTGCCGTTATTTGCTTTTCATTTACCATGTCAATTTGTTTTGTAATTCAGTTTCAATTAAATCATTAAAACAGCGAATAGCTACGTCCTTGTTATAACTCGTCCATCGATAAATAATATCCCAACGTAAAACATAAATAATAACGGCTTCAAAATTAAAATAATGTCCTAAACTGAGGTGTTGGTAATGATCCCACACCACTCTGAATAACAACTTTTCTAATGGTAAGCTTTTATTGTTGACTAATAATGTATTGGCTTCGACTAACCATGGCAATTGCTTACCTAAACCTAAATCCGCTTGATGCCAAAATTTAGTAATAATGAAATGCCAATAATCAAAGCCAAAGATTTTTTTTGTGGGTGGTGATTTCTGTCCCTGATGCCTCATTCTCAATGCCGCCAAAATAATACGTAATTCTAATCTCCAAATAATAATGTTTTTTATGAAGTCATTATTAATAGAGCTAATAGATTCTATAGTTTCATTGACAAAAGTCTGGTCTATATCAGTTTTAATGTGTGACCAATGCAATAATTGTTCAATTTTTAATAAGTCGGCAGCATCTTTTTTATCTAATAATGCCAAGCGTTTATTTAATTGTATTCTGGAAAGTGGAACTTGTTCTTGATCAAACAAAGCATTTTTATGAGCCGGTAAACTAGTCATTAGCATGGTGTACTTGCAGTTTGTGGGGTAATTCATTAACATTTATTTAACAATTCCCTGTAATAAAGCTCTAAAGCGCGGCTGCAAATGCTCTAATAATAAAGCAGCAACGGTCTCATCAGTAAAATCTATGACCATTGCGTCATCAACTAGACGAACAAATAATCCTGCTTTAATATCATCAGCAACTTCAAAACTGACACCAGATCTTAAAAGATTGGCTGCAATCGAAGCGGTGTATTGACTTAACTCACCTAGCTTAAGTTCTTCAGGATTTTTACGTAGTTCATCGACTCCCATAATATCTTCAGGCAGACTGATGATGATATCTGAGTGTTTATCTAGTCCTGTCTTTTCTCGTACGATACCAGCCAGTGCCAAAATCAATTTCTCAGTAAAGTGTTTATCTGTCATTTGCTCACCCACAACACGCATGACTTCGTGGCTGAAACTACCGAGTAATGTATCGCGTAATTTTAAAAAAGCATCTCTTCCTGCCAGTTGTAAAGCATCTTTCCCGGCAGCTTTTATATCATCGGCTTGTTGCCGTGCTTTTTCTATCAGAGATTTTGCTTCAAGCTCTGCTTCTTCTACTATCCATTCAGCACGTTTTTGGGCATTAATCACCAAATCTTCTGCTTTTTCCTGACCTGCAGCAATGCCTTCATTTCTTAGCCTTTTTATTAGTGCTTCTACGCCTGATGAAGCGATATGGGGTTGAATATTTGTCATAACACTGCCTATGGAATGCCGCCACTGATCACTAAAGCAAAAATAAATGCAAAAACTGCGAAACCCTCAACAATCGCTGCGGGTGCAACGGATAAGCCAAAAATTTCGGGTTTTGCTTTTGAAGCATGTATCGCCGATGCACAACATTGACCTTGGTAAACAGCACTAAATAATAAAGCCAGACCGCAAAGTACTCCCACTGCAAAAATACCCGGTGCATTGTCTGTTGTGATGGTTCGGTTTAGGGTAAACATAACGACAATACCGTATATCACTTGTGAAGATGGCATTGCCGATACGCCAACATAACGACCATAGCCACTTTCAGTATCCAACATTGCGCCTATAGCAGCTTGACCGGCTACAGCGCACCCCATAATACTGCCTATAGCGCCTAGTGCCATGGGAGCATATAAGCCAATCCAACCTAAAATCAATATGAAATTAGACATTAGCGACCTCCTTTTTTAGAAAATGCTTTAAAAGGATAACCTTCATCTGAAACACTCCAATTATAAAACTCAATAAAATTTAATCTTAAGCCATGAACTACGCCACTCATTAAACACAGCATCAAGTTTAAAGTATGGCCTAATATGAGTATTAAAATACTGAATAGTAAACCCAGGCCAGATACTGATGTATAAACTTGTTCCGCTAGTTGATTGAAGGTAAAAGCTAAAGACGCACTGGCTAAACCTAATGCAAATAAGCGCATATAACTAAGAATATCACCAAAAATTTTGGTAACTCCAGTGATGTTTTTAAGTCCATCCAGTATTTTCCATAAAACATCAGCAGGAGTTTTTATGGTTCTTTCGCTACTAAAAAATAACAATAACCCAGCACCTACTGTTAATAGACTATAAGCTAAATTACTTGATAATGGGCCACTAAGTACACTACTACTGACTAACCAAAGAATAAAACCACCTATAACCAAACAAATCCAACCTATCGCAGCAGCAACCTTAGGTTTTCTTGTTTTATACTGATAAGCTTTGATCAGGTTTGCCAGTATGATATGTAGTGCTCCAATAGCAATAGATAGGCGCATCATGCTATCAAAATTATTTATATCCAGAATTTTTAGAAATCCTGCGAAAGACTCTTGAGGTGGGTGATAACCAAAATACCCGCCAGTCAAAATACCCCAGATAATTGAAAAAATAACGGTAATTACGGCTAACATACGTAATCTTTGTCCTGATTTAGTTTTACCGGCTTTTTTCCATTTTAAGGCAAGCAATAACCCGAATAGTGCTGCATAGCCAGCATCAGATAAAATCAAGGCAAAGAAAAAAGCAAAAGAAAAAAATACCATAACAGATGGATCCCAGTCAGTATAAGCGGGTGTTTGATAAAACTGAATAATCTCCTCCCCACCGGCCAATTGTTCTGAGTTTTCAAGTAAAGTTGGGGGATGATCATAATCTTTTATAGTCTCTACCATTAAAACCAAACCATTTTCATTAGCAAATATCTCAAATGCTTGAATTTGTTTTATGGGTACCCAAGCTTGAATTACAAACAACTGCTGGTCATCCAAAGATAAAGAATCGGCTATTTTTAAGGCAACAGCATCTTCATTTTCGGCTAGATTTAAGGAGATCAATGTAATCCATCGTGTTAGTGACTCTCTTTCTGCCTGTTTGTCCTCTATAGCTAGTTCTATAGACTGTAAGTTTTTAATTAATTCTGATAAAGGGATTTTACCTGTATGTGTTCTAGGAACGGGAACACTTGCCGCTGTAGGTTCTTGTTCAGAGATAACAACGACAAAACAATGTATATTATTGATATGTACAACCTGAAATATGAGGTCATTATGCAATAGCTTCATTAATCGTTTAGGGATAATATAAAACCAGAATTTTAACCCTCCCAAACCAGCCACAGTTGATAGATCAAAGTCTCCCCAGGGTTTGACTTCATCAATGCGATTAAGCAGGAAATCACGTTGATCAGCAAGCGTTCTTAAATCAGTTTGTATTTGTAAAACCTGCTGCACAATATCATTAAAATCAAAGTATTCTCTGTCATTGATCTGATGACGTTTTTTTACACAGAGCATTAAATATTTTAATGCTTGAACAGCCTTATCTGTTAGCTTTTGAG
>VAPL010276709.1_pt1 | contig 11718 bp, 14 predicted proteins | sample 3395061 | NCBI WGS metagenome assembly VAPL01 (sample SAMN08290444, study PRJNA428436) | hydrothermal vent metagenome | isolation source: Deep-sea hydrothermal vent chimney 2 | place: Pacific Ocean: Juan De Fuca Ridge | depth 2182 m m
AATCTAGAGCTTAAACTTCAAAATTATGTGTTTGCACTAATTTTTTTATACAGGGAACGACACCAAGCGGTAATTTAATGCTGTTTTAAACGAGTAAGTTTTTAGAATAATTGAAATTAAAGTAACTTAGCCGAGTACAAAATATTATTATGACCTTGATTCCAATGCCTTCTTTGATGGAAAATTTATATTGGATAACATTACTTGCTGTTATTGTCTCATCAGCATCTGGCATCCTTAAAGCCGGGTTTAAACAGTTTGATTTATTCGGTGTTATAATTATAGCTGTTGCTACAGGCTTGGGTGGCGGTTCATTACGTGATGTGCTTTTAGATCAAGATGTGTTTTGGATTAGTGATCAAATATTTTTTATTGCATCTATTGCCAGTGCTGTTGTCGTTTTTGTTGCTGCTCGGTTAATAATTGTTTCACCAAAATATTTTTTGATAGCTGATGCCGCTGGTTTAGCCACATTTGGAATTGCCGGAACTTTGGTCTCGCTAATGGCGGGGGCTCCACCACTGATTGCCAGCTTTATGGGCGTGGTGACTGGCACCGTGGGAGGGATTTTTCGTGATGTGTTGTGCAATGAAACCCCCGTTGTGTTTCTTAGCCCTCTTTATGCAACGGTATCTTGGCTTGGTTCATTGCTGTTTATAGGTCTTTTACACTTTGAGCTAGACATTACAGTAGCTGCTATAATTTGTGGTGTGAGTATGTTTTTAACTCGGTTGTTGGCTATTTATTATAAAATTAGTTTACCGCGGTTTCGATTTAAGTCATGAGGGGTAATAAGATCTAACGATATAGAGTTTATAAATTATCAATTGGTTTCATTTTGGTCTTCGAGTCAATATCAAAATTAAATAATAATATTAATACTGACTCGAAGTAGAAAACACCTTTACTAAATTAATTAAAAATCAGCATCAATGCGCATGGCTTCACCAATAGTCCAACAATGAGTTAAAGTATTGATATCAGCACTGCCAAGTCGATTACGCCAATCTTTACCCGATGGAGTGGTTGCGGCATCCAGCGTTTTGTTTGCACAGTCGCAGGCCATTTCATTTAGATAAATATTAAAAGCACCTAGAGCATTATTTTGGAGAATACCAAAAATAGCAAAATTGTTAGGATTTTTTAATGCTGATAAAGCATTGCTTTTAATATCCTGAAAATACATTTTTCCTTCTGTAACATCAGCTCGCGTGCCGGCACGGCTTACATGGCCACCAATGAAAGTATCAAAGTCATAATCCAAAACTTCATCATAACTTTCTAAATATTCACGAGTTGAGTTAGCGAGTGCAAGGTTATTAAAAGGAGACCAACCGGGAAAAATGACATCGATTAATAACAGTACTTTTTGTTTTGGAGCATAAACATAAATATTACCAGGAATATGTGTTGCGCCTTTATACGATAGCTTTAAGACTTGATCACCAAGTTTAATTTTTTTCTTTTTAGTGAACACTTCAGTCGCTAGTGGTGGTGGGTTACTACCGATACCAGGTAAAAGCCCTTCAATTTCACCACTGCCTTTTTTTATTAATTTATTGGTTTCAACATGAGCAATAATTTCAACATCTGGAAAGGCATCAACAACAATACTGGCCGCACCAATGTGATCTAAATGCGAGTGACTGTAGATAAGTTTTTTAATTGCTTTACCTTGAGTTTGATCAATACTGAAAACCACATCAACTAAACTAATCGATTGCGCTGGGTTGGCATTATTGATACCGATTGATGGCGGAGCGTCCACAAGAATAATACCGTCATGCGAGACCAACATCATTATTTGATAGACACCATCGGTTATATAAAACAAACCATCATTGAGTTCTTCTATATGGTAGAAACCGTGACTAAAGTTACTTGGTGCCGGTATGGGTAGGGCGTTATCTGGCACATTTAATGTCACCGGTACGTGGGCAGCGCAGGCAGATGCCTCGGCAGGTAAGAAGCCATGGCTTGGTTGGTAGGCATAAGCTTGGGTTGAAAGTAGGGCGCTAACAATAATACTTGATAGAGCGAGTATAAAACGCTTAAATTTTCGATTGCTTCGTGAGCGAGTGGTTGTGTTACTAAATATCTTGCCGAATATATTATGGGGCATAGAAATCTCCTTTTAGATACGATTAATTTAACCTAACTGACAGGCTAAAACGTGTTAATAATGTCTTATGACAGTAGTACAAAAAATAAGCCGAATTATGCAATTTAATCTGGCTGAAAGAATCATATAAGATGCACGTCTTGCATGAAATACTTTTCAAGCATTTCAATGTTGCGTATTATGCACGAATGGAGTTATCGACTTTACGTATTTTTACCAATGTCATGCATCGGCGGAATTTTGCAGCTGTGGCACGTGATTTGGGCTTGGCTCCTTCCTCGGTATCCCGATCGATTGCTGCGCTAGAAGAGGAGTTAGGCATTAAGCTATTTCAACGTAGCACACGTCAACTTGAACCAACTCAAGCGGGTGTTGATTATTTTGACCGTATTGAAACACTGGTTGAGCAATTGGAGCAAGCGCGACACCTTACTCAACAATGGAATGGACAACCAAAGGGAACATTACGCATTACTATGCCAGTGACATTTGGTCAAATAGCCATTGTGCCTTTGTTACCTGAATTAAAGGCTCTTCATCCGGATTTAACGGTTGAGGTATTAATGACCGATGCAATAGTGGATTTAGTGACCGAACGAATCGATATTGCGGTTCGATTAGGTACTCTGCCTGATTCAAAGTTTATCGCTAAACGTTTGTGCTTAATAGAATTTGTCGTGTGTGCCAGTCCACAATACCTATCTCAAAACGGTCGTCCAAAGTTACCACAACAAATTCAAAATTATGAATGTATCTTATGGCCATTACCGGGTTTTAGCACACACTGGAATTTTCGAGAATCTAGGTTCCGTAATGAAAATAAAGAAATTATTGAAGTCCCTGTTCGGGGTAATTATCGAATATCCAATTCTCGAGCGCTAAAACAATGCGCATTAGCTGGAATGGGCATCGCATTATTAACTAAAATGGTTGCTAAAAAAGAATTGGAAAAGGGGAGTTTGATTAATCTTTTTCCCGAGCATGATGTTAGTGCAACAGATTTTGACAACTCCGCATGGCTGGTATATCCCTCAAGAGATTATTTGCCATTAAAAGTAAAGTTGATGATGGATTTTTTGCTGGAAAAGTTTTAATAAAATTATAGAATATACAATAATGATAAAGTTAATAGTAAAAAAAAATTCAGTTAGGTTTATGCTATTATTCAGCATCGTTAGCTTTTCTGGAGTTGTTTTAGCTGGAGAGATTCGTGTTGCGGTCGCGAGTAATTTTTTTAACACCATAAAGAAAATTACAAATCGATTTGAGCATAACACCGGGCATAAAATAATATTGGCAGTTGGTTCCACTGGTAAGCATTATGCGCAAATTAAACACGGTGCACCGTTTGATATTTTTTTTGCAGCCGACGTAAAGCGTCCTAAGTTATTAGAAGAACAAGGTATCACCCAAAAGGGAAGCCGTTTTACCTATGCCATAGGCAAGTTATTATTATGGAGTCCAACACCAAATTTTGTGGATGCGAACGGAAAAATTTTAAATTCAAATTCTTTTCGATATCTCGCTATAGCAAACCCCAAATTAGCGCCGTACGGTAGAGCGGCAGAACAGGTTATGAAAGCAGGTAATGTATGGAATCAGTTACAACAGAAAATCGTACGCGGAGAAAATATTAGCCAGACATTACAGTTTGTGCAAAGTGGTAATGCCGAGTTAGGTTTTGTTGCCTATTCTCAGCTTAATGCTTTGAATAAAATAAAAATAGGTTCTCTGTGGGAGCCACCACAGTCACTTTATAATCCCATTAAGCAACAAGTTGTGTTATTGCAAGACAATGATATCGCGCGTGCTTTTCTATTGTTTATTAAAACTCAAGCTGTGCGTAAAATCATACAAGATGCAGGGTATCGTTCACCATGATGCTTAACGAGCAAGATATAACGGCTCTTTTGCTGACAATAAAACTAGCCGCTTTAAGCACTTTCATCCTATTGCTCATTGGTACACCGGTTGCCTGGTGGTTGTCGCGTAGTCGTTGGCGGTTTAAGTTTATATTAGAAGCGATAATTGCCTTACCATTAGTTTTACCGCCAACAGTATTGGGGTTCTATTTGCTGGTGGCGCTGGGAACGAATGGCCCGATTGGGTTTTTAGTCTCAGCATTGGGTATTAAACCGCTGGTTTTTACCTTCACTGGTTTAGTGATTGGCTCGGTATTTTATTCTATGCCGTTTGTCATCCAACCACTACAAAATGCTTTTACTGCCGTAGGTAATCGGCCATTGGAAGTTGCCGCGACTTTGCGAGCTTCTCCTCTTGATCGGTTTTTTTCCGTGGTTGTACCAATGGCTAAACCGGGCTTTATTACTGCTGTGGTGCTGGGGTTTGCTCATACACTGGGGGAATTCGGAGTGGTGTTAATGATTGGTGGAAATATACCGGGGGCAACACAAGTGGTATCGATTGCTATTTATGATCATGTCGAAGCACTTGAATATACTCAGGCGCATTGGTTATCCGGATATTTATTAATTTTTTCTTTTATTTTGCTTATTATTGTTTATGGTATTAATCGTCGTTTCTCGGTTGTTCAGCAATGAAAATTGAAGCATGTTTTTTAATTGAACGGGGTGATTTTTCTTTAGATGTTGATTTTACTATTGCATGTGATGGTGTTACAGCAATATTTGGTCCATCTGGTTGTGGTAAGACAACATTATTACGTGCAATAGCGGGTTTAGAGTATAGTAAAGGTGGTTATATACGAGTTGCGGATCAAATTTGGCAAGATAAAAAACAATTTCTTGCTCCTCATCAACGTTCAATTGGTTATGTTTTTCAGGAAGCCAGTTTGTTCGCGCACCTTAACGTGTTGCATAATATTGAATATGGTCATAAAAGACTAAAAGGTGCAAAGCAAAAGACATCACTCGAACAAGTGATTAGTCTTTTGGACATTGAGCCATTGTTAGCACGCAGACCATCGCAGCTTTCAGGGGGAGAACAGCAACGAGTTGCAATTGCTCGGGCTTTGGCTGCGAGTCCAACATTGTTACTATTAGATGAACCGTTGGCAGCATTGGATAATCAGCGAAAAAAAGAAATCTTACCTTATTTAAAATCAGTGCATTATGATCTTGGAATTCCTATGATATATGTGAGTCACTCACGCGATGAGGTTGCACGTCTAGCGGATCACTTATTGTTGTTAGATAATGGTCGAATTAAAGCAACAGGAAAAGTAACCGAACTATTCTCAAACCTTGAATATTCACTTGCACATGCAGCAAATGCCGAAACAATCATTGAAGCTACGGTGGCAGGCCATGACGAAACCTTTGGGTTAAGTTGGCTTGATTTTTCCGGTGGACGTTTTAATGTTGCGATTAAATCATTAGTTATTGGTAGTAAGGTATGTTTGCAAGTACTCGCTCGTGATGTCAGTATCACTCTGGTTCGACAACAACAAACCAGCATATTAAATATTTTCCCCGTTACTGTAGAGCAGCTTGTTCAAGAAGGGGATACTCAGATGACTGTTCGGTTGATGGCAGAATCAGTCCCAATATTGTCTCGAATTACTCAAAAATCAGCACAACAACTTGATTTGAAAGTCGGGGATAGGGTTTATGCGCAAATAAAAAGTGTTGCGTTGCTAACATGAAGGCAATAATCATTTAATTGTAAAACCTGAAATAGTAATTTATTAAAAAAGATAAGATTAATTAACTATTAGGATTAACGTTACAAAAATACTAAATGAAAGATTTAATATTATTCAGTATAGTTTTATTAATATCATCTAGTATTATAGATTTTGTAGTGAATACTAATGGTGGTGTAAAGCAAAAAATTTGCTTATATTTTCATAATAGAAACAATTGGCGGCATTTTTATGTAAGCTAATGACTACCAGAATAGCAACTAAAGCTGATTCAGCTAAAATCGTTCAAATGCAGATAAAAGCTTGGGGTATCGCTTATCAAAATTTTATGTCTGAAAAATATTTAAATTCTTTATCAATCGAATCATAAAATACGCGATGTAAAAAATTTAGTAACTAATGGCAATACAATATAAAAGGAGAACTTTAGATGTCACAATATGTAATTGTTTATTTAGGCGGAAATCCACCAACAACACCGGAGGAAGGTAAGCAACATAAAGCTAAATATATGGAATGGATAGCTTCTTTAGGCGACTTTGTAATTAGTCCTGCTAATCCGTTAATGAATACTCATACGGTTAATTCTGATGGTACTGTTAGTGAAAGTGGTAAAACGACAATGTCGGGGTACACTATTATTGCTGCGAATTCTATGGATGAAGCATTAGCTGTAGCCAAATCTTGCCCATTTCTTGAGATAGGTGGTTCACTTGAAGTGTCAGAATTAATGCAAATGCCTAACTGAAAATATGTCAAAATTTAATTAAACTGTCATTCTGGTTTTGGGGTGATTTAAACTGTATTGGAAAAATAATAATTATGTCAGATAAAAAGGGAATTAAATATTTTGGTGTAATCGGTTTAATTATTGGTCTTCTGGCACTGACAACGGCAGTGTTTCAAGGTGATTTAAGAGCCGCATTTAAACCGGCGAATGATGATAGCCTCAAGTTCTTAGCAATAAAAGCAGGTAAGTCGCTCATTAAACGTAAAGTTTTAGGTCAACAACAGCCGGATGTTCTTGAACGTGTAGCGAATGACACACACGACATGATACAGATAATATACATGGCGCTTGGATTATTAGCGATTATTTTTGGCATCATATCGTGGCTGAATAAAGAACACATTCGAATGTCTGGGGTTGTTATTTCACTTGGCTTGGTTGCGATAGCTTGGCAGTATGTCATTATTGCCGTTATCATTGCCATTTTGATACTCATTATAAGTAATTTGGGTTAATTTTTTAGGTGTTATTTACAATAGCAAGAAACGGTTCGAATTTTATCATTAACTCCTTCATACTATTAAAAATAGTAAAATTTAAGCGATTGTTAATGGAAAGGTTATACGAAAATGTCTGATTACGACCGTATTATAAAAGCAATCAAATTCATTACCTCAAGTGTGCATATGCAGCCTAGTTTAGGCGATATTGCGCAACATCTTAACTTGAGTCCATTTCATTTCCAACGCTTGTTTAGCCAATGGGTTGGTGTTACACCAAAAAAATATTTGCAAATTTTAACTGTTGAACGGGCAAAGCAATTATTACACGAATCAAGATCGCTTTTAGATGTGGCGGATTGTTTAGGGCTTAGTAGTGGATCACGTTTATATGATCATTTTGTAAAACTAGAAGCAATGACACCAGGAGATTATCAACACCACGGTGCAAATTTAAAAATCGATTATGCAGAACATGAAAGTCCATTTGGAAAAATATTTATTGCTGTTACTCCACGGGGGGTTTGTAAGTTATGTTTTTTAGATTTTTCTAATATTGACGACCATCTAGCAACATTAAAACAAAACTGGCCTGATGCCAACTTTCATGAAAATAACAAAGGTACATTAGGGATAATCACAAAAATATTTAGTCGTGATACAGAACTGAATCGACCTTTGTCATTATCTGTCATTGGCACGAACTTTCAAATATCAGTCTGGAAGGCTTTATTATGCATTCCGTCTGGTAACGTTGTGAGTTATTCGCAAGTAGCAACAGCAATAGGCCGACCTGCTGCTGCTAGAGCTGTTGGAACGGCAATTGCTGCAAATCCAGCAGCATTTATTATTCCATGTCATCGGGTTATACAGCAAAGTGGAAAATTAGGTGGTTATCATTGGGGATTAGAACGAATGCATGCAATCCATGCTTGGGAAACTGCTGGATTAAAATAATCTAATAGCACAAAATATCAAAACTATAAAATTACTAAATATATACTGCTTTCTTGTTATTATAAAACAGGAAACTAATATGACTAATAAATTTGAAGCTACTTGGGAAAGCTATACATCATCGTGGCAATCTAAAACGTCAGATGGCAAGCGTGTAATTTTTGAGTCTTGTTTGGATGAAGAGTGTGTTTATAATGATCCGCTTGTTAAAACTCAGGGCTGGGATGCTCTAGTGGAATATATGTTAGATTTTCACAAACAAATTCCAGACGGATATTTTGAAACATTTTATTTTTTGGCTCACAATAATCAGAGTATCGCACGCTGGTATATGAAAAATGCGGATAATGATGTTATTGGTGAAGGTATTAGTTATGGCGAGTATAATAATGAAGGAAAATTAAAACAAATGATTGGTTTTTTTGATACGCCATAATGTATCAATATCATGGATTTAGATTGTAGTGGATTATTTAAAAAATGTTCAAATAGGAATAAATTACATTGAATTAAATTTAGATGTTGATATATCATTATGTCAGGTAGCAAAACACGCTGGGCTTAGTCAATGGCATTTTCAGCGAATTTTTAAGGCGTTAACAAATGAAACGCTGAAAACGTATATTCGTTCAAGACGATTGGCTAATTCCTTAGATAAATTACTTTCAACGAAGCTTAGGATTATTGATATCGCTGTTTCTGCCGGTTATGAGTCTCAAGAGAGTTATACTCGTGCTTTTAAAGCATCTTTTAATTTAACACCAAATGAATATAGAAAATTAGCGGATAAGAGTTTATTTTTAAAAAAAGTTGAATTTGATTCAGACTATTTAAAACATATAAATCAAAATATTTCTTTGGAGCCGGAAATTATCTCTCAAAAACCAATGCGACTCGTTGGTTTAAAAACATGTTTTTATAGCGTTGATTCTGAGAAAAATAATATCGGAAGCAAACTTCCTGCTCTTTGGGATGATTTTTTACAACGTATGAGTGAAATTAAAAATACCGTAGCGGGTAAATGCTATGGTGTTGTACAACAAATCAGTGATAATACTGAGCAATTGAATTATTATGTCGCTATTGAGGTTAATGCAATAGATCACTTACCTGTTGGTATGGTTGTGATTGATATTGCGTTGTCGAATTATGCTTGCTTTAGCCATTATGGTGAAGTTAAATATATTGATAATACGGTAAACTACGTATATTCGAGTTGGCTGCTTAATTCTGGTAAACGTCATTCGGGTGCTCCTGATTTGGAAATCTATGATAATGACTACCATCCAAAATCAGATAAATCAGTTATGTATTATGCGATACCAATTGAATGACGAGCTATAGCCTCACCGTTCTTTTTAGTGTGATGTTTATTGGGGCATTATTACCCAGCATTAGCTCGATGACGGTTTTAACTCGAACGTTAACTCATGGTTATGGCCATGGATTATTCGTTAGTCTGGGAATTGTGCTTGGTGATATCACATATATTTTGATAGCCATCTTTGGCCTGTCTATCTTAGCTGCCAGTTTGGGGCAGTATTTTTTTATAATACAGTTTCTAGGTGGAGCCTATTTAATATTTTTAGCTCTCAGTTTGTGGCGTTCGCAACTTAAAACTACGATTCAAAGTGAAACTTCTAAATCATCGTTATTGTCGAGCTTTTTAGCTGGATTAATTATTACATTAAGTGATCAAAAAGCAATATTATTTTATTTAGGTTTTTTTCCTACGTTCGTTGAGCTATTTTCTGTTTCATATCGTGATGTTAGTATTATTATCGTTATTACTTTTATTGCTGTTGGTGGAGCAAAACTGTGTTATGTTTTTGCTGCGCACCGTGCGCATAAAATAATAAAAAATAGTAAAATATTAAAAGCATTTAATATTTTTTCAGCAAGTTTATTAATTGTTATTGGTTTATTTATTATTTTGAGCATGAGTTTTACGTTGCGATTGAGTAACGCAAAACCTCATAGTAGTACTTGCTATGGTTCAACTAAAAATGGTCGACTCGACAACGGTGTTAAATTGCCGAGTGAGGGCAAGAATTTTACGTCGTATGGTTATATTCCTAAATTACTCGGTAGAACTTATGTGCATAGCACAGTCAAAAATGTTGTAATTGAATCTTATGATAAGCTAGTAGAAATTCATCCTGACTATATTTATAAGTATGCTGAATCGGGATTTGAAAGTGGTGGGTTATTTAAACCACATAAAACGCATCAAAATGGTCTGTCGATTGATTTTATGGTGCCTGTATTTAACAATAATAAAAAGTCAGCATATTTTACAACGAATGCGTTTAATCGTTATGGTTATGATGTTGATTTTGACCGTAATGGCAAAAATGGCACACATCAAATCGATTTTGATGCGTTAGGAGCACATTTGGTTGCGTTAAATAAGGCGGCATTAAATAATGGTATTACTGTATGGCGGGTTTTATTTGCGCCTGAACTTCAACAAAAATTGTATGCGAGTCGTTATGGACGCTATATCAAAAAAAATATATTAATCCCTAATAAAAAATCCTGGGTTCGTCATGATGAACATTATCATGTCGATTTTAAAATTAAATGTAAACCAATGTAGTTTAATTTGAATGGACGCACTACGATTAATATTTAAATTGATACTGGTTTGAATCAACCGAATGATGTTATTTTATAGCCGCTTATATAGTATACTGGCTTAACACATGCTTCCTTTGTGTATATACAGGTAAATTTATAATTATAAAGTCATTTATTTAGTCTATGGTATTGAAATGAAGAATATGTTTTTAAGCTCTAAATCGATTTATAGTGGTATTTTATCAACAGGATTAATTTTTACTAGTTTTATATTAATAAAACAAGATGCAATTGCTCTGGATAATCCAACGGATGCTTGGAAGTTAAGTCAGGGGGGCAAGATTTATGATAATTGGTCTAAAGCATTAAATGTTGCTAGCCCGGATATTACACATCCGAGTTATCCTGCTGCGGGTAAAAAACAAGGGGCAACAACTTGGCGTTGTAAAGAATGTCATGGCTGGGATTATACTGGACGGAACGGGGCTTATAAAAACGGTTCCCATTTTTCTGGTGTCAAAGGCATAAGGGATATGTCCGGCCAGCCTGTGGCTATCATAAAGAAAATTATTCGCAATAAAACTCATGGTTATTCAAGAACAATGATTAACGATAGCGGGCTCGAAAATTTGGCTTTATTTGTTAGCCGTGGTCAATTAAATATGAGTAAATATATTGATGTAAATAGTAAGGAAGTTAAGGGAAGTGCTCAACGGGGAGCTCAATTTTTTCAAACAATATGTGCAGTTTGTCATGGTTATGATGGCAAAATGATTGATTTTCATAAGGGCAAAAAAATCCCAGAATACATTGGTACTGTCGCAAATAAAAACCCGTGGGAAGTTCTCCATAAAATTAGAAATGGCCAACCTAATGCTGCTATGATTTCTTTAAGGTTATTGAATATACAAGATCAAATTGACATCGTTACATTTACTCGAACATTATCAACGAAATAAAATATCATTAATGAGGGAAATAATGTGAGGAATGAAATTACCTTTATCTTTCTTGTCGGATTATTGTCTTTTGTTAATACTGCTTTTGCAGATAAAGCTGTTTTTGCTGGTGGCTGTTTTTGGTGTATGGAATCTGATTTTGAAAAACTAAAAGGTGTCTCATCTGTTATTTCAGGGTTTACTGGAGGGGAAATTAAAGACCCAACATATTCTGGGAATCATCAAGGTCATTATGAAGCTGTAGA
>VAPL010024499.1_pt1 | contig 11717 bp, 10 predicted proteins | sample 3395061 | NCBI WGS metagenome assembly VAPL01 (sample SAMN08290444, study PRJNA428436) | hydrothermal vent metagenome | isolation source: Deep-sea hydrothermal vent chimney 2 | place: Pacific Ocean: Juan De Fuca Ridge | depth 2182 m m
CATGCCGAGCATCGTCGTTTGTTTGGAAATGAATCCTATAATGTTCCCTCACGTTTCATTCATGAAATTCCTGATGAACTGATCGAGACGCTACGGCCACGCGTTCAGGTCAGTCGTCCCTATGGCATGGCATCTGCTGTCAGCTCGATGAGAGATGCCCCTGAAGGCCTGGCGCTCGGACAACGCGTGCTACACGCCAAATTCGGCGATGGTGTTGTATTGAACTACGAAGGCCAGGGCGCACAGGCGCGTGTACAGGTTAATTTTGAAAACGCTGGTTCCAAGTGGCTGGTGGTGGCGTATGCAAACCTTCAGGCCATGTAGTGCTGGCTTCCAGTATCAAAACCTCCCCTGTCTGTAATCGACAAAAGCCTGTTGAACCTCTTCGTTGGTGTTCATTACAAACGGTCCACCACGTGCAACGGGTTCGCCCAAAGGCTTGCCTGCAATCAGCAGGAATCGTACATCACCTTCATCGGCATTCAGTTCAATGGCGCCACCTTCCCCGAGTACACCCAGGTCATCTCGTACCAGTGTGACCCTTTGCCCGCTCTCATCTTCCATGCTGACCCGCCCGTCTATCACATAGATAAAGACGTTGTGTGATATCGGTAATGCTTCGACAAATGCCTGGCCGGCCGGAACCCGGACATCCAGGTACAGGGGTTCGGTCAAAGGTTGAACAACCGGTCCAGTCGTGCCCTGTGAGGTCACCCCGGCAATCACTTTAACGTCGACGCCCACTGCTCGTGATTCCACCGGAATACCTTTTGCCGGGAGTTCCTGGTAGCCAGGCTCATCCATCTTGTGTTCAGCAGGCAGATTCACCCACAGCTGGAATCCCTCCAGCAGACCATTTTCCTGTTCCGGCATTTCCGAGTGAACAATACCTTTGCCTGCGGTCATCCACTGGATGCCACCCGATTCGATCACACCTTCGTGGCCCGCGTTATCCTTGTGTCGCATCCGCCCGGCAAGCAGGTAGGTAACGGTCTCAAATCCGCGATGCGGGTGTGAGGGAAAACCGGCAATGTAGTCTTCCGGCTTGTCAGAGCGGAAAGCATCCAGAAGCAGGAATGGGTCAAGCATGGGGAAGGCTGGCTGGCCAATGACGCGGGTGAGTTCAACACCTGCCCCGTCTGTCGCTGGCATACCTTTAACAAGTCGTGCGAGCCTTCTGGGTTGAAGGAATTCTTTGTTTACAGTCGTTTTCATGTCGGTTTCTCCCTGGCTTAGGCAACAGCCGGTGTAGTGTTTTCAGGTAACCATTTTTCCAGCATCGCAAGGGCTGCGGTTTTACTGGCAGATGCATCCACATTGGTTTGTTCCGCATAAACGGGCCGCAGATCGCTGATGCCGATAAAGCCAAAGATGTGGTGCAGATACCCACTGGCAAAATCGACCACACTGCCGAACGGTATGCCGCCAGACGCCATGACAAGATAGACAGGCCGGTCTTTCAAGAGGCCTTGCGGACCCTTTTCCGTGTACTCAAAGGTCAGACGTGCACGGCAGATCATATCGATCCAGGCTTTGAGTACTGCGGGCACCGAGAAGTTATAAACCGGCACTGTCAACAGAATCACATCGGCAGACTCCAGTTCGTGTACCAGTAAATCAGAGGCCGTCAGCGCCTTGTGTTGTGACGGATCACGTTCGGCTGGATCCGTCAGGTTGGCCTGTACCCAGCGTTCATCAAGGAAATTGATCGTTTCGTAAAGCTCTCGTACGACCACCTCAGCATCCGGGTTTGCCTGCGTCAGGCGTTGTATCACTTCATCACCCAGCTGTCGGGTTACTGAGTCGCTGTGGCGCGCACTGCTATCGATGCGCAGTATTTTTTTTACCTGTGTTTTTGTCATGTCCGTTACCTCATGCAGCCGGGTTTCGTTTAGCGTCAATCGACCAGGCGTGTGTCTCACCGGCGACCAGGAACAGGAAACCGCCGGCCATGGCCAGGTTTTTCATGAACATGATGGATTGCATCTGGTCAGCAAAATTGGCGTGGAAGATCAGTGCACTGAGCAGGCTGAAACCGGCCAGCAGGAAAGCGGCAATACGTGTTTGCCAACCCAGTAATATCGCCAGGCCGCCGCCCAGTTCCAGCAAGATCACCAGCGGCAGCAAGGCTCCGGGGAGTCCCACGCTTTCCATGTACCCCTGGGTGCCTGCATAACCGGCGCCGAGCTTGCCGATCCCGGCCGTGATAAAAATAACTGACATGAGCGCCCGGCCAGAGAGTTGGGTGCTGGCTTTCAGAATCGATGTATTCATGGTTTTGCCCTCGTTGATGATGTCTGTGTGGGTTGTTTGCGTCGGGAAAAAGCTTAGTTGTTCGATGTAGAATGATAAACATAGCTTTATGGAACTTACTGTTCTATATTACGCAACAGTATGGGCAAGTTTGCTGATCTGGAAGCGTTTACAGCGGTGGTGGAATCCGGGACATTCAGTGCCGCCGGGGAACGGCTGGGCATTGCCAAATCGGTAGTGAGTCGGCGTATCAGCCAACTGGAAAGCCGTCTGGGCAGTCGCCTGATGAATCGTACGACACGGCGCCTTGCCCTGACCGATGCCGGCAGAAGCTTTTATCAGCGAGCGACGCAGATACTGGCAGACCTGGATGATGCGGAACAGAGTGTTACACAAGAGACGGCAGAGTTACGCGGCGCACTCAAGCTCGCTGCTCCACTGTCGTTTGGTCTTTTGCACCTGACGCGTGCCATCACAGATTTTCTCAACGAACATCCTGCCATTGAATTAAGCCTGGATCTGAATGATCGCAATATCAATCTGGTTGAGGACGGTTTCGACATGGCCGTCAGAATCGGGGAGCTGAAGGATTCCACGCTGGTGGCCCGACGTCTGGGAATCTCACAGCATGTCACCTGCGCGAGTTCGGCGTATCTGCAACAGCACGGGGAACCCGTGCACCCGGACGACTTGCGCCAACACGTTGGACTGCAATACAGCAACGTGACCTACAAACAGCAGTGGGGTTATGTGAATCCCGAAGGTAAAACGGTTTTCGGTCAGCCACAGATTCGTATAAGAAGTAATAACGGGGATGCGCTGGCGGCGGCAGCCCTAGCTGGTTTGGGTATTACGGCAGGCCCCACGTTTATTCTTGGCAGCTATATCAAGGATGGCAGCCTGGTCGCGTTGCTGAGTGAATATCAGCGCCCCGCCACGGGAATACATGCAGTGTATCCACCAGGACGGCTAATACCAAAACGTGTTCAGGTGCTCTCGGATTTTCTAGCCAGTCGTTTTGGCGATTGCCCGTACTGGGATTAATCTGCCCGGCTTGCTGTCTGGATACGGGTGTAAGGCAAGCGCGCAACGCTCATCAGTGCTTCGCGCGGTTTGCCGATGTAGTTGCCCTGAGCATAGTCCACACCGTAGTTACGCAGCATCTCAAGCGTTCTTGAGTCTTCCACATATTCCGCAATCGTTTGCTTGCCCAGTGCGTGTGCGACCTGGTTCATGGATTGAACCATGGCCTGATCGACGTGACTGTCGGCCATGCCCTGCACGAAGGCACCGTCAATTTTAAGTTTGTCGACGGGCAGGTGTTTCAGGTAAGTGAATGAAGAGAAGCCTGCGCCAAAATCATCGAGTGCAAATTGACAACCCATTTCTTTCAATGCGCTGATGAACTTCTCCGCTTCCGATAATTTAGCAATCGCGGCAGTTTCGGTAATTTCAAAACACACGCGTGAAGGGTCAAGACTGACATCATCCAGCAGATCCTTGATCATGGGCAGCAGCAATGGATCCTCAAAAGCCTTGCCGGACAGGTTGATCGAGAAGCGTACAGCTTCCCCCTGCTGGTGCAGGCGTGACAGCTGGGTCAGGGCGCGTTTGACTATCCATCGGTCGACGCTGTGGATCAGGCCGAAGCGTTCAGCCGCTGGCATGAAACCACCCGGCAGAATAATCTCGCCATCGTCACAGACCATGCGAACCAGGACTTCATAGTCCTGCACCTGGTCATCATTGAGCGCCATAATGGGCTGGTAGACCAGCTGGAACTTGTCCTCTTCGAGCATTTCACGCACGCGTGAGGCCCAGCCCATATCTTCCGCCATGCCATCTTTGTTGTTGTCGCTGGGGTCGTAGAGTTTGACCCGGTTACGGCCCTGTGCCTTGGCCATGTTGCAGGCAATATCAGCATGCGAGAGGGCTTCTTCGGCACTTTCCACGTGTCTGTCGATGAGTGCGGCACCAATGCTGCAACTCACGTTGAAGCTCTTGCCGTCTTCCAGGAAATGAAATGCTTCAAACAGCAGACGGAAATGTTCGGCGGCCGATATCACATCAGTCGAACGAATATTGTAGAGCAGCAACGTGAACTCGTCACCGCCAAACCGCGCCAGCAGATCGCCGTCGCGTACGTGTTTGAGCAGCAGTTGGGTGATTTCGACCAGCAGCCGATCACCGGCGGCATGCCCCAGTGTGTCGTTGATATATTTAAACTGGTCGAGGTCGATGTAGAACAGGGCACAGCTGGTGTCCGGGCTGCGTGATACGCGGGCGACGGTGCGTTCCAGCTCCTGCTGAAAATAATGACGGTTGAACAGGCGGGTCAGTGAGTCGTGTTCGGCCTGGTAAGTAAGCTGTTCATGGAACGCTTTCTGATCGGTGACATCGCGGGCAGTCCCGCTGATCTGAAGAATATTGCCATCGCTATCACGGTGTGCCTTGGCATTAAAACTCAAATGGCGGCGATTGCCTTCGTTGTCGAGGTGAACGGTTTCGTACTGGTACAGGTCCTTTCCGGCCAGCAGGCCACTGAAGGCTTGTTGATCAGCATCGTCTTTATCCGGTGCGCAAAACTCACAAATCGGACGACCGACCATGTTTTCAGGTTCCAGTCCGTAAATGATTCGTGACGATGAATTCAGATAACTCCAGCAACCCTCGGTATCGACACTCCAGACCAGGTCGTGTGCGGTTTCCACCAGTGCGCGATAGCGCGCTTCGGCAGCCAGCAGTTCCTGTTCGGCGGCCTTGCGCTGACTGATATCCGCGACCAGACAGGTGAACATGCGCTGACCGCTGATTTCCATTTCGGAGATACGCAGCGATACCGTGATGCGCGAGCTGTCGCGATGCACGGCGGCGGCATCACGCTCTTCACTGTGCGGGTCGATGGACTGGCGAACCTGGAAAATATCCGGAAGCAAGGTGGCCAGGTGACGGCCACGGATTTCCTGAGCGAGGTAGCCGAACAGGTATTCCGCTGCCGGGTTAAAAGTATCGATCTGTCCACGTTCATCGACCACGATAATACCTTCGGCGGCAGTGTCGACAATGGCGCGCATGTGTGTTTCCTGATCACCGAGGCGCTGGAATACGCGTCCCAGGGTTTGTGTCAGGTGACCGATCTCATCCGTCGATGCCGGTCGCAACTGTGCCAGTGCCTCGTGGGTGGAAGCACCGCTACGGCTGAACAGTTCATGGAAGGGTCGTAGTGCCTGCTGCATACTGCGGATCGATAGCAGACTGATGGTCAGTGTAATCAGTGACAGAAGCGCAAAGGTTGCCAGAAAACCCGTTTCGAGCTGGCCGGTGGTCAGCCAGTGATATTCGACCAGCAACACGTATGAAAGCAGCGGCACCAGCCCGGCGAGTAACAGGGTACGTGATTTGAGACTGACATGTATGCGGTCAAGGCTGAGTTGTGAGACCAGTTTACCCAGCTGGTGTAACCCGAACAGGTAGGCGGGTACACCGGTGAGCGTTGCCGTAATACCTTGCAACAACAAGAAGTGTGAGAGGGCGGTCAGGTTGTTTTCGCCAAGACTGCCGTCGAGTCGCCAGAATACCAGTGGTGGCGTCACCAGGACATGAGCCAGGATCAGAACCCAGAAATTACGACTGAAGCGTTGCAGTTGACGATGCAGATGAGACGGTGCATTGCCGCCCTCAGGATGTTGCAGAACCCAGTTGGTCAGTGGTGTAATCAGCCGCTGTAACTGGAACAGCGAAAAGAAAATGAGTAGCAGTGAGAAAACCGGCACTACACCGTCAGCGAGAATCTGCTGTAGTTGCCAGGGCTGGAGCACATCAAACAATACCGCGCTGCCAAAGCCGACAACAGGAACAAGTAAAAAACCCAGAAACAGCAATATTGAAAAGCGGGCGCTTATGCGCTCGGGTGCATCCAGCATATTTTCCCCCGGCGAGTTACAGCCTTCAGGCTGATGACCCTGATCTTGTACCCTGACCCGCGAAATTTCCTTATATTGCAGGATGCTACATATGCTTTTACAGAATTCGGTGAGCATAATGACATAAACATCCAGATTTGCAAGGTTTAGTTTGTCGCTGATGTTACTCTGCCGAGTCCGTACAATAGCCTGCGGACCAGAACCGGACCCGGAGCAAATCGCTGTGAGGATACGATGAAAAGAAGACATTTTCTGCGCCGCCTGGGTGGCGGTGCCGCCATCGCCGGGGCCTCGTTGGTCGCTGGCTGCAAGGAAGCGCCGAAGGTTGATTGTGGACCGGCTGAAACAACTTCATTCACACCGTTAAAGTGGAAGATGGTGACGACCTGGCCGAAGAACTTTCCCGGCCTGGGTACAGGCGCCAATACGCTGGCGCGATTAATCACAGAAATGAGTGGTGGCCGTATTGACGTGAAGGTCTATGGCGCCAAGGAGCTGGTCCCGGCATTTGAGGTATTCGACGCCGTTTCACAGGGAACCGCTGAGCTGGGCCATGGCTCTGCCTATTACTGGAAGGGCAAGAGCGAGGTTGCGCAGTTTTTTTCCACCGTACCGTTTGGTCTTACCGCTGACGAGATGAATGCCTGGCTGTCTTTCGGTGGCGGTATGGCATTATGGCGCGAAACCTACCGGCCCTTTGGTCTGGTGCCGCTTGCCGCCGGCAATACCGGGGTGCAGATGGCGGGCTGGTTCAATCGTGAGATCAACAGCCTTGAAGATCTGAAAGGCCTGAAGATGCGTATCCCCGGACTGGGCGGTGAAGTTCTGGCGCGAGCCGGCGGCACGCCGGTGAGTCTGCCCGGTGGTGAGTTGTTTACCTCATTGCAATCCGGTGCTATCGACGCCACCGAATGGGTCGGGCCTTACAATGATCTGGCTTTTGGTCTTTACAAGGCCGCGAAATACTACTATTACCCGGGCTGGCACGAGCCAGGCACCACGCTGGAGTGCATCGTGAATCAAAAGGCGTTTGATGCCTTGCCTGACGACCTGAAACAAATCGTGACAAGCGCGGCGGCCGTTGCCAACCAGGAAATTCTGACCGAGTACGTGGCACGCAACAATCAGGCACTGCAAACACTGGTTAACGAGCATCATGTGGACGTGCGCAAATTACCGGATGAAGTGCTCCTGCGGTTGCGTGATTTGTCCGATGAGGTGGTCGCGGAAATTGCCCAAAAAGACGAACTGTCGCAGCGCGTGTATACATCGTTCCAGTCCTTCCGGGAACAGGCGATATCCTGGAGTGCAATCTCGGAACAGGCGTACCTTAACGCAAGGTCAATGTAGACCTATGAGGCTGCTGCGATGTTGCGCACGGTCCAGTAAATTTCCAGCTCTTGAATCGCGGCAAAAAATTCCTGCGTATCCACGGGCTTGCGGATGTAGCTGTTGGCGCCGAGCTGGTAGCTGTTAATGACGTCACGCTGTTCATCAGAGGTTGTCAGTATGACAACCGGCATGAAACGGGTGCGTTCCTCGCTACGCAGACGTTTGAGCACGTCCAGTCCATTCAGACGCGGCATGTTGAGATCCAGCAGGGTGACAGTCGGTAGCGCTCCGGCGTCATCCTCTTCTGATTCACCCAACAGGTAATCCAGTGCTTCCTGTCCGTCGCGTTTGACGACAATCTGGTTAGTTAGCCGACTTTTCCTGAACGCGCGAAGCGTCAGATCAACATCGTCCGGGTTATCCTCGACCAGCAATATGGTGTCCGAGTTATTCTGGTGTCCCACGGCCTATCTCCCATCCCGAGTACCCGCAACGCTTGTATTTATAGCGGGCTTGTCCCAATTTGACGCGTTCCTGCGCCTTTAATCTTACCCATTATACACCATGGCAGGCAACCAGGTGGCCAGGGCGGGCCACAGCGCGAGCAGCCCGAGCATTACTAACTGTATGGCGATAAAGGGGATAACACCGCGATATATATCGGTGGTGGAGACCTCGGCCGGTGCCACCCCGCGCAGGTAAAACAGTGCAAAACCGAAGGGTGGGGTGAGAAAGGAGGTTTGCAGGTTAATGGCGATCATAATGCCCAGCCACACCGGGTCCAGCCCCATGGCCAGCAGAATCGGGCCGACAATCGGTACCACCACAAACGTGATTTCGATGAAATCGAGTACGAAACCCAGCAGAAACATCACCAGCATCACGGCCAGCATGGCACCGACCACGCCGCCGGGCAGCTGGGTGAGCCAGTCCTCGATCAGGATATCGCCACCAAAGCCCCGGAATACCAGGGAAAATATTGATGCACCGATCAGTATCAGGAATACCATGCTGGAGACTTTCAGGGTGTTGCGTACCACGTCACGGAGTACCGGGACGGTTAACTGGCGTTGCATTGCCGCGAGCAGCATGGCGCCAACAGCACCGACCGAGGCGGCTTCGGTCGGGGTTGCCAGCCCACCGAGAATGGAGCCAAGCACGGCAAGGATAAGCAGCAGTGGCGGCAGCAGCGCATTCAGTGTCGCCATCAGGCCGGGTCGTGGTGCATCGGCGGGATGCATTGGCATGGCCGCAGGCCGCCAACGGGCCACCGCCACAAGATACAGGAGATACAGCGCCACCAGCAGCAGGCCCGGAATCAGTGCCCCGGCAAACAGATCGCCGACCGAGACCGTTTTCGGGGAATAGATACCCTGGCTGATCTGTGCCTGCTGATAGGCGGACGACAGCACATCGCCAAGCAGCACCAGCACAATAGAGGGCGGGATGATCTGCCCCAGCGTGCCCGATGCACAGATAATGCCTGTTGCTACTTTGACGTCGTAGCCGCGCCGCAGCATGGTTGGCAGGGACAGCAGGCCCATGGTGACCACCGTGGCACCCACGATACCGGTACTGGCCGCCAGCAGCATGCCCACCAGCGTGACCGAAAAGCCCAACCCTCCGCGCAGGTTGCCAAACAGGCTGGACATGGCATCCAGCAGGTCTTCAGCAATTCGCGAACGTTCCAGCATGACACCCATGAACACAAACAGGGGTACCGCCATCAACGTCGGGTTGATCATGATGCCGTAAATGCGGCTCGGAAGCGCATGCAGAAACACTGGGTCAAAACTGCCGGCCCACTCGCCGGCAAAAGCAAAGATCAGCGCGGTGCCGGCCAGCGTAAAGGCCACCGGGTACCCGATCAGCAGGCACGCGAACACCGCACCGAACATCCACAGGGCGATACTGCCCTCAGCCATTTGCAGGATTGTCCGGTTGCAGCAGTGCTCCGACACAGCGCAACAGCTGGCTGATGCCCTGTACAATCAATAACAGGGCTGTCACCGGGATCAGGGTTTTCAGCAGGTAAACGAACGGCAGGCCACCGGCTTCCGGCGAGCCTTCGTGGACGCGCCACGCGGCTTCTACATAATCCAGGCTGATCCACAGCAGAAAGCCGCAGGTCGGTAGCAGAAACACCAGCGTGCCAAACAGGTCGGCCGCTGCCTTGCTGCGGGGGCTGAAATGCCGGTAGAGCACATCGACACGCACATGCCCGTCAATTTTCAGTGTCCAGGCGGCGCCCAGCATGAACAGGCTGGCGTGCAGGTAAAGCGCGGACTCCTGCATGGCGATAGAGCCGCTGTTAAACAGGTAGCGAAGCAGTACCACCAGAAAAGTAACCAGCACCAGCGCCAGGCCCAGCCAGGCGGCACTGCGGCCGGTGACAGTGCTGATCCGGTCGAGTCGCTCAGACAGGGAAACGAGTGTGGTGGCTACCAGCGAAACAACACCCAGCGAGGGATAGGAAAATCCTTTTGCAGATCCGACGAACGGCTGTCCATGGAACCATCGCCGTTGGTATCGACAAGATAATAAGGGGGTGCGCCTTTCGGTGTAATTTTAATCATGTACAGCTGCCCGTTTACCCGGTATTCCTCAATGGTCCTGTCATCGCGCTGGATGATGTTGACCTCGGGTTCGATCTGCTCCTGTTCGCGTTCACTGGGTGTCGGCGGTGGTGCGGTATTGGGTACCGTCGTTTCGTCGATTGCCAGGGCATGGCCGGCGAACAGCAGGGCGGGCAGAAACAGTAATCGGGTAAAGTTTGGCATGGTGGCGTCCTTGAAACGAGTGGGCACGCGTGGCGCTGATAACGGCATTTTCCAGCACTATGGCCGGGAATGCTACCATCCGTGACAGATTCAACCGGGACCACGCAAACATGACCACCGATCAACAGCCGCCGTTCATTATGGTGGATGGCTCCTCGTATCTTTATCGTGCCTTTCATGCACTGCCACCGCTGACCAGCTCAAAAGGCCAGGACACAGGTGCAATCTATGGCGTCGTCAATATGTTGCGCAAGTTGCTCGACAGCTACCAGTCTGATCGTGTCGCCGTGGTTTTTGATGCAAAGGGTAAAACCTTTCGCGATGACCTGTACGAGGCCTACAAGGCCAATCGACCCTCCATGCCACCGGAGCTTTCTTCACAGATAGAGCCGTTACTGGCCATTGTGCGGGCCATGGGGCTGCCGTTGCTACAGGTGCCGGGGGTTGAGGCGGATGACGTGATCGGCACGCTGGCGAAAAAAGCCACAGCCGCCGGCTGGCATAGCGTGATCTCTACCGGGGACAAGGATCTTGCGCAACTGGTCAATCCCCAGGTCACCCTCATCAATACAATGAATGACACGGTACTCGATGAGACCAGCGTGCCGGAGAAGTTTGGTGTGCGTCCGGATCAGATCATCGACTATCTGGCACTGGTGGGTGACACCAGTGACAATATCCCCGGTGTTCCCAAGGTTGGTCCGAAAACGGCGGCGAAATGGTTGGCGACATACGGCACGTTGGACAACCTGGTCGCACACGCCGATGAGATAAAGGGTAAGGTCGGTGAAAGCCTGCGCGCCTCACTTGATCAGTTGTACCTGTCAAAACAGCTGGCGACGATCCACTGTAATGTCGATCTTGACGTCAATCTCGACGATATGAGCGTCGCTCCGGCGGATACCGAGGCGCTGCGTCGCCTGTTCGAAGAGCTGGAATTCCGTACCTGGCTTCGTCAGCTGGACGGGAATGACAAGGATGACGCGGCCACAGACGAGAACGAGACCCCGGCACAGGAAACCGATTACCAGACTATCCTCACCCAGGCTGAATTCGATGTCTGGCTGGCGCGGTTGCGCGATGCCGCGTTGATCGCCTTTGATACCGAAACCACCAGCCTGAATTATATGCAGGCAGAAGTGGTTGGACTGTCGTTTGCCGTCGAACCCGGGCAGGCCGCCTACCTGCCGGTTGCACACGATTACCCGGGTGCACCGGAGCAACTGGACCGTGACGAGGTATTCCGTCAGATCGGGCCGTTACTGGCCGATCCGGCCGTGGCCAAGCTTGGCCACCACCTGAAATACGACCGCAGCGTACTGGCCAATCACGGCGTTGAGTTAAACGGTATTGCCCATGACACCATGCTGGAATCCTACATCGTGGACAGCACGGCCAGCCGCCACGATCTCGATTCCCTGTGCCAGAA
>VAPL010212161.1_pt1 | contig 11715 bp, 11 predicted proteins | sample 3395061 | NCBI WGS metagenome assembly VAPL01 (sample SAMN08290444, study PRJNA428436) | hydrothermal vent metagenome | isolation source: Deep-sea hydrothermal vent chimney 2 | place: Pacific Ocean: Juan De Fuca Ridge | depth 2182 m m
CAAGGCCGGCAGGATCTGCCCTATTCTGCGCTCATATCCCTCAAATAATGCCATTTTCAGCTCCTTTACTCTTTTCTGGGGTCAATGAATTTACAGGCCTCCGCGAATTGCCCGTAGGTACCGGTAGATTCCGCCAGGGCCTCATCGGCGTTTATGCCCTGTGAGATAAGCTCCATCATGGGGCCTAACCGGACAAATTCATAGCCAATAATTTCCCCCCCCTCGTTAAGCCCCAGGCGGGTAACATAGCCTTCGGCCATCTCAAGATAACGCGGCCCCTTGAGCCTGGTACTGTACATGGTGGCGGTTACGCTACGCTTGCCCTTGCCAAGATCCTCCAGACCGGCCCCCACCGGCAGGCCATTCTCCGAAAAGGCGGTCTGGCTGCGGCCATAAACGATCTGGAGAAATATCTCCCGCATGGCGACATTAATGGCATCACAGACCAAATCACTGTTTAAGGCCTCAAGGATAGTCTTGCCGGGTAAAATTTCAGAGGCCATGGCAGCGGAATGAGTCATGCCGGTACAGCCCACTGTCTCTACCAAGGCCTCTTCGATAATCCCGTCTTTGACATTTAAGGTCAATTTGCAGGCCCCCTGCTGGGGGGCGCACCAGCCCACTCCATGCGTCAGGCCGGAAATATCCTTAATTTCTTTGGCCTGCACCCAGCGACCCTCCTCAGGGATGGGAGCCGGGCCGTTCTGAGCCCCTTTGGCCACACAGACCATTTCTTCCACTTCAGGAGAGTATTCCATGGCATCCTCCATAACCAGGTTTGCCCCGGCATTATAAAAATCGGTTGTAACTATTAAGTATCACACTGAATAAAATCACAGTAAGCAACATTCATCCTTGCAAATATAACACGGACAGGGCAAAGACGCAAATCAAAGCATCATTCCGCCGACGGCATCATCCCCGCCGGCTTTTTGTCATTTTTGTAATTTATAACCTTTTTTTTACCCTTTTTTGTAAAATATGGCAGAAGTCAACACTTGTGTAGAGAAAGACGTATACCCCAAAACAACTAACGAGAGCAAGATCAACGAGCATCTCCGTACATCTGGCGTTATATTTGCATTAGATAAATTGTTTGACATCGTAACCCAAAAAATAAAAAATATCATTTTGTGGCCTTATTAAGAGAATAACGGCTGATTTTTTTCTTTTTTTAGGGTATGAATTTTTGGGTACAGCTTGTCTGATTAACAAGGGATGCTTTTAATAATATCACAACAAGGAGCTAAATGATGACCAGAGACGAGATTTTAAAAATTGTCGAAGAAAAAAATATCAACTTTTTCAGATTGCAGTTCTGCGACATTAACGGCTTTATGAAGAATATCGCCATTCCCCGCAGCCAGCTGGAAAAGGCCCTGGATGGTAAAATCATGTTTGACGGCTCCTCAATCAGCGGCTTTGCCAATATTGAGGAATCCGATATGTACTTAGAGCCGGACTATGACACCTTCGTTATCCTGCCCTGGCGCAACCAGGACGGCATTGCCGCCGCCCGCCTGATCTGTGATGTCCATAACGCCGATGGCACCCCCTTCAGCGGTTGCCCGCGCTGTAATCTGAAACGCGTCATGGCCGAGACCCATGAAATGGGTTTCACCATGAATGTAGGCACCGAGGCCGAGTTCTTCCTCTTTGAGAGAGACCCGGAGGGCAACAGCACCACCATTACCAATGACCGCGCCGGTTATTTCAGCCTTGATCCGGATGATTCCGGCAACGACTGCCGCCGGGAAATCATCGAGACCCTGGAGGCTATGGGCTTTGAGATTGAGGCTTCTCATCATGAGGTCGCCGAAGGCCAGCACGAGATCAACTTCAAATACGCCGATGCCCTGGCCTGCGCCGACAACACTCTGACCTTCCGCTGGGCAGTAAAAGCCATTGCCAAGAAACACGGCCTGGCCGCCACCTTTATGCCTAAACCCATCTTCGGCATTAATGGCTCCGGCATGCACACCAACCAGTCATTGTTCAATCTTGACGGCACTAACGCCTTTGCCGATGAGAGTGATGCCCTGCAGCTCAGTGAAGTCGCTTATCAGTATATTGCCGGAATTATCAAAAACGCCCGTGATTTTGCAGCCGTTACCAACCCGACGGTCAACTCCTATAAGCGCTTAGTTCCCGGCTACGAGGCCCCGGTCTACGTCGCCTGGTCCGCCGCTAACCGCAGTGCCCTGTGCCGCATTCCAGCCTCCCGCGGCCTGGGCACCAGAGTCGAGGTTCGCTGCCCGGATCCCACCTGCAACCCTTATCTCGCCTTTGCCATGATGCTGAATTCCGGACTCGACGGCATTAAAAATAAATTAACGCCCCCCAAATCAACGGACGTCAATATCTTCCATATGACCGCCGCTGAAAAGGATGCCGCCGGTATTGCCTCCATGCCCTCCTCATTAAACGAGGCCTTAGCTGTTCTGCGCCAGAGTTCCCTTGCCCAGGCAACCCTTGGTGAACACATCTTCAAAAAATATCTGGAGAGCAAAGAAGCGGAGTGGGATCGCTACCGCATAGCCGTAACCGATTGGGAATTAGACGAATACCTGGATATCTATTAGGAAAAGCGCTACTTGTGCATTTTTACCACGGAAAGCACGGAAGACACGGAAAAGACGCATATAGAGAAATCAGACTTGACCGCGAATATTCTTCTGTGTTCTCTGTGGTTTATTTAAAGTTCGATGTTGAATGGACGGTTTTATAAATAACCGACAAAAAAACCGTCTCTTTTTTTAAAGAGACGGTTTTTTGTTTTTGCTACTCCCTGACGGCTTAACTCACCCAAATGTATCACGTCCACAGCTTTAACAACAGCCGGTTAAGCCATCCCCCCTCCTCGCCCATTTTCCCGGCGGCAATACGCTTCAAGAGTATAATTCTCTTATCATTGGGCGGGGCCTGAAACTCAACCCCCATATGGAAGCAGCGCAGCTCCTCATCATCATCAAGGTTAAACCAGACCGGCCGTACTGGAATCGTCAGCACCTCGCCATCTTTTTCACCCTCCCGTTCAATATATAATTGATTATCAGAGTTGTCCTGCGGCTCATAGAAAAAATGATGCCCCTGAAAATGAACCTGATTCAATATAAGCCCTAAACCATAGGAAGACAGATCAACCACAAAGCATGGCACCGGCCCGGCCAGACGCATATCCCGGCCTTCATCCCGCAGAACGAGGTCAATGGTTATGTTTTTGTTATAGCGCTCCGCCCGGCGCTGTGCCTTTCCCATATTTTTTACCCTTTTTTAATCAGTATGATACTCTATCATAAATTTTATAATAAAAAAAGTACCGCCTTGGCCTTTTTTGCTTGACAGCTTTAGGCATATATCAGATATAATAATAATAATTAATTTCATCTTACCTACATCCAAAAGGAGGAAATAATGAAAAGAAATGAACTTAAAAAGTTGCTGGCCGGGGTTGGCATTGCCAGTTTATTATCTACTGCCGGAATCGGACTGGGGGCCGTTACCACCGCAGGAGCAAGCGGTTGAGGAAAATCATCTTCCAGCGCCGGGAGCGCTGCAATGGGTGGGATGAATCATAATCAGGGTATGATGATGAGGCAAAAAAATAACATTCCCATGCAGCAAAAAGGTAAGATAATAGATAAGGACGACATGCCCATGCACCAAAAAGGCAAGATAATAGATAAAGACGACATGCCCATGCATCAACACGACATGACCAGACAGGATGGTACGGCCAAACCAGCTGGGGGTGATGACTGACCCCCTGTTATCCCAAATATGCCGATTACACATCGGGCTTTAAAAAAGAGCGGCCGGAACAGTTAATTACCGGCCGCTCTTTTTTTTTGCCTTCAGCTCTTTTATATGTTAATTTTATCACAAATTAAAACAGGGGGATAATATGAGGTGGATGCTTATATTTCTGGTCGTAGAATCGTTCTTGTGGGGCGGGGGTTTAAATTCCGCCAGGGCGGATATAATAGGCTTTCGCTTCAGCGGTTCCTGGACAACGGTTGATTCTGATTTCAGCGGTCTTCTCACAGCCGGTCATCCGGTAGCCGGTACTATATATTATGATACCACTATTCCCCTTAAAGGCGATAATAAAAGGGCCTATTATCACAGCACAACCAAGGTTATAAATCTCTCTTTCACCACTGATAAAAGCCCTGTCAATATCCAAAACGCCCGCATCGCCATCTTTGACGACTCCGTGAAGTACAATAACAGCTATAGTCCCATGAGTGAATTTCAGCTCTGGTTTAATACCAGTGGCGGGCCTGGTAAGGAAATAGAGCCCTTCTCCCTGCCAGTGAAGAACACCATGGGATCATTTCTCCTCAAAGACACCCGACAGCTCTTGGCAGATGGCCATTTACCCTGCGATATAAGTTCATTACAGAAGATGTCCACGAAATCATTCACCCTGTCCCTTCCCACCACCGCCATCGGCGTCCAGCAGCAGGCCGTGGCCAAGATTGACTCCATTACCCCTGTCCCGGAGCCGAAGACCATAATTCTTTTATGCCTGGGACTAACCTTAATCTCCCTTTGCCAATGGCTTAATAACCGTAAGGGCGGACTCCAGAAGCTGAGAGCTTAAACGCAGGCCAACCGCCCGGGCGGCGCTTAAATTCACCTGATATCGAATCCGCCGCTCCATCTCCACCAGCTTAATCATGCCGCCCGCGTTTAGAAAATTCTTAGCATCAGCCACCGTCAGAATGGGCTGCCCCTTGAGCCGAGAAATAATCATCTTGAAATTACTGGCCTGCGAGCGGCCGATAAAAAGAATATGGCAAGCCGAAAAATCGAGATCAGACCGATAAGAGCTATAGATGATAACCCTGATAGCCGTTCTCCCTTTCTGCCTTAGACGCCCCGCCAATTCCGTAAGACTGCGGCCCAGCTCCTGGCCGCCTAAGACACCGATTACCTTTACAACTTTCTTTTCTTTACGATCCGGCCAGGAGACAAAATGCAAAAAATTATAAAGATAGACGGCCTTGACCTGAACCCGTCTGATCACCGGCTCTCCGCCGTCGGCCGCCGCCAACGAAACAGCCGCGAAGGAAGCAAACAGAACCCAGACCACAACCGCCATCTTTAAATGAAGTCTCATCTTCATTCTCCGGCCCCCGCGCCATCTTCATTGTCAACATTTTTACGCAGCTCCACGGGCAGGGTAATGACAATCTCCGTTCCTCGGCCCGGCAATGAGTGTACCTCAATCTTACCATGATGGTTTTTCACAATATTATAGGTAATTGACAAGCCAAGGCCGGTACCCTGCCCCACTGGTTTGGTGCTGAAAAAGGGGTCAAAGATATGCTTTAAGGCCCCGGGTTCAATTCCACTCCCATTATCCCGGAAACTGATACAGGCTTTGTCCCCGCTCTGCCAGGTCTTAAGCCAGATCGTCCCCCGTTTGCCAATGGCCTGTATGGCGTTAAGGAGTATATTCATATAAGCTTGGCTCATATGATCCCTTTGACAATAGACGGCGGACAGATCCGGATCGAAATCCCGGATAATTTTCACCCTGTCCCGGCACTCGTAACGGAGAAGATTGATGATATTATTAAGTTCGGCGTGTACATCAACCGGTACAAATTGACCATGGCTGGATCTGGAAAAGGCGTTAAGATCCTGGACAATTTTCTTTGTTCTTCTAACCCCCTCCTCGGCATTGGCCAATAATGAAATTATATCAAGATGCATCTTCCAAGCCGGGGAGGCTTTATGATTTTCCGCCATTTCCACGATCAAATCATTGGTCATCCGCTTAATATTAGGTAAGGCTCCGGCGATAAAATTTATATTATTGTTAATATCGTGAGCAACCCCGGCCACCAACTGGCCCAGGGCCGCCATTTTCTCGGACTGCACCAATTGAGCCTGACTCTTCCTAAGATCGTCCATGGCATTCTGCAGTTCCTCGGTTCGGGCCGCAACCCGGCCTTCCAGGGTACGGTTATATTCTTCCAAACGCTCATGGGAATCACGTAGCCGGTTGTTCATCTCCACAAAGGCAGTACAGAGAACCCCCATCTCATCACGCCCGCGCGTGCATGAGCGTTCCTCAAACTGAAAATCTCCGGCGGCAATCCGTTTGACCATCTCAGTTAAAGCCATTAATGGTTTAGAGACAACATTACGCAGAAGGGCTGAAAGCCAAAAGGCCGAGAACAGAGAGCCGACAGCTGCCAGCAAGAGAATAAGTAATATCTGCCTCCGGCCTCTGGCCATATCACGCATATCATCCTTGATAACGATACGACCAACATGGGTGCCGTCATCAAGGGTAACATTCTGCGAAAAGGTACAAAATTCTTTGCTTGAAGCCCCATCAACCACAACAGCATTATAGCGGGCAAAGACCTGCCCCTGGTTGTCATAGAGAGTCACTTGCCGAACTGATTTGCGGCCCTTAAGAGTGGCAAGCACTGTATCAGCGTCCTCTGGAACGTCAAACATGAGAGCGGCCTTGCAGTTGGAACCGACAATAAGAGCCAGATTGTTCATATCCCGTTTATAGACCTTCTGAAAATGATTAACTACCAGGCCGTAAAATGCCAGGCAGGCGACCAGCACCGTCAGGCTGCTGGTAAGCATCAGAATCAGGGTTAGTTTGTGTTTAATACTTACGTCAAGCCAAGACATCATGCAACCCAGGTCAATAGTTATAAGAGAGGGATAGATAATATTGCGGGTTCTCGGCCCTAGGCGAATCAAGGGGGCGGGTACCGTTAAAATAGGCAGGATGTTGATTGTAATTTTTATGCAGCAGTTCTTTCGCGCTCAACGAAAGTTTGAGATGTTTATCAAACTGATACCAGAGATTGGCATCCATCACAAAAGACCATTTATCAAAAAGAGCGGCCACTGCTGGATCAGTTACTTTCGCCTTTTCATAGCGGGGCGATTCTAACAGGCCGTTGGCCCCGGCAAAAAGACCGGGTATAATTTCATAGCTAAGATACACCTTAAACATATGGACAGGATAACGAGTCCAGGTATCATCCGCGTTGGCCACCCGGATGGAATCTTCAAAGGAGTCAATCGGCCTGGAGTAGCTGTAGGACAGAGAACCGGAAAAAGGGCCGTCCGACGGCTGGTAGGCCAGGCTCAGCTCACCGCCCACGGCCGTAATAACCTCATGACTGTTACCGTAAGTAAAGCCGCTGTCCACCCAGCCCTGGGTGTCCTTGTAGCGGTTATAAAACAGGGCGCTGGTAATATCCAGGGACTTCACAAGTCCGCTGATATCATAATTAAGTTCATAACTCTTCGAGGTCTCAGGCTTAAGTTTAATACTGGTGCCATTGGCCTTGTTCTGATGCGCCACCCATTTAAGCGGCCAGTAATCGGCAAAGCGAAAGCCCTCCTGATAGGACAGCCTGACCGTCTGCCGCTCACTTATTTGATAGGCCAGGGCCAGGCGCTTGGTATAAGCCGCCGCATCGTCAGGGGGGGGATAAGGGCCGTCGTTAAAGGGTGGTACCGCCGATATCTCATGGTGATAATAGGTCTTATCATAGCGCAGACCGCCCAGCAGGGTAAATTTACCAATCTGGGCCTGATCCTCGGCAAAGGCGCTAAGCGTTTTCCATTGCCAGGGATAGATATAGAATTTGAAGTATTTGGCCTCTACCCCCCAGGCAATCTTCTGGTTACGAAGGCCTGTGTAATTATTTATCAGAGTGACGCCCATATGCAGTTCATCGCCATAGGCGTAATAATCCTCGTTACATTTCATGGCCGGGCAGTCATTGCCATTGGTGGGGGGCAGGCTGATATGAAGCCTCCGCACCTCATCAAGTAAGAAATCACTGAACACCGAGTGGGATTTGAGACGATGATAATAGGGGATCAGGGTAAGGTTATTATGCTCATTAATATGTAGCTTTATCTCCGGAGAAATGAGAAAATTCTCAGACTCCTGCACATAAAATGGTGAATAACGGCCGCCCCTGGCCTCGGCAGTTTTCTTGATTTCCTCTCGCCAGCTGGCACTGCTGGTAAGATACTCACCAAGTACCGGACCGACATTGGAGGTGTGGCTTAACAGACCCTTCAGATCGACCCGCAGGCGGTCATCAGGCCGGCCGAACTGAGCCCGGAAGGCAAATTTGTAGTTGCCATCGGTCTTGCCGACCCGGACATTATCAAGAAAGGTGGCGGAAGGCGTGCCGTTCACCCCGTTTAATTTAGACCATTGGGATATGGGCAGAGTGTAATGCGGCCGGACACCATCATCTTTACTGTAACCGCCATAGATAAAATAATTTAAGCGCTCACTAAGCACTCGGCCGTAACTGCCCTCCACCTGCCGGAAATCACCGCTGCCCGCCATGGTGTACAGACGCAGACCTTCCCGGCTCTTCCCCGTGGCGCTGATCAGATTTATGGAACCATTAATGGCCCCTGAGCCATAGCGCAGGGTGCCGGGGCCGGTGGATACCTCCACCCGCTCAATATCACCCAGCAGGGTTGTGGAAAGATCGGAGCCGTTTATCCCCAGTATTTGGCGATTATTAATATTGACATTATCGCGCAGCATGATGGTCTTCGAGTTATTATCAATGAGCATTCCCCGAACTCCAATGATAGTACCCTGATTGCCATGAGTAGCGGTGGACATCCCCGGCACCTGGCGGTCAATGTATTCGGCGATGGAACGAATACCCATACGTCGCAGCTGCTCAATTTCAACCACATAATGACTGCCGGGAGCCTGACTGCGCGACATGGGAAAAAGGCCTGAAGACTGAATGGGCAGTCGGGCCAGCTCAGCCATGGAAAGGCCAAGCAGATAATCATACACCCCGTCATTATCTTTAAGGGCAGTGCTTTGGCCAGATACCGCCGCCGGCGGTGCCTGAGGGCCCTCCTGAGCCGCGCTGTTGTTTATCGAGACAGTAAGCAACAATATTAATATAAAGAATACGGCGTTGAATTCCTTCTGCGCCATGGCAAAGAACCGGCATTTCACCCGCCCATTGTATTTTGCCAATGAATTACGGGAATACATGAAGCCCCCCTGTAAATAAATAATTAATTTTTCACACAACTAAATAAATTTAGTAACTATTCAGCGTGATGCATAAAAGTAACGATAACCATAGAGCGTAACTGTTCAGCAGTGTTCCAGCTCGTAGACTCCGAGATGGGGTGCTGCTAAACAATTACTAAATTTACCTAAAATTGAAAACGATTGTCAATCGCTTTAAGCGTTCATCGAAAAATAAGATATATTAGGGAGTTTGCTACCGGCAAATACATGGGGGAGGATAAAGGCGGCAAAAGCCCCTGCCATTTTCAGGAAGGGGCAAAGGGACAGGTTTAAAGACTCCAGGGCATAGTAATTTTTAAAGCCGCAAGATCGCACAAATCATGCCTGAAAACTTACTGTAAGACGGATTTTATTTACAATACCTTTATTTATGAGGTAAGCGACCAGCAGGGATCATAACGGCTGTCATCCAGTACAACCTGACGAGCCAACTTTTTGGTGGTATTAACCACAATGGGGCCTAAGAGGTTGGCGGTCATCTCCTCCGGACGACCCCTTGGGATAGTCAGAATCACCAGAATCTCCGGCGCCTCACCCTTAGATAGAGATAATTCGTCGCGGATTAGACGGCCAATCTCCGGTTCATAGCTGGTGTTTAAGCGGGCCGCCTGCAGAACCGCAAAGGCCAGAGGTGGATTCTGAACAGCCTGCAGCCACCAGAAAGGTGAATCCTTGGCATGGGGAATTAAGATAAACTGCCGGTCATCGGGAAATCCCAGGACAGGAGAGGTCATGGTAATAATTTTGTCCTCGTCAATTTCAATAGCACCAAAACGACTTGTGTGAATCAGCGTATCCCGGCCTGCGATAATTTCAGCGGAGTTTTCCATTATTTTTTTTATAAAGATGAACTGCCAGAAGATGAACCAGGCAGTGATTTTAGTGTTTAATGACGGCCTTACTGCCCAGCAAGCGGGCCGCGGTTTGCAGATCCAGATCAGCTCCGGCGGCGGCCCTTTTGTTTTCTTCCATAATGCGGTTAAAAATCTCCTCACGATGGACAGTCACTGCCGCCGGGGCCTCAATACCGAGTTTGACCTGCCCCCCCTTGATTTCCAACACTTTTACCTTTATCTGATCACCGATGGCAATACTTTCACCGATTTTTCTGGTCAGAATTAACATTTTAAGCCCTCCCTGGCTTTACTCCTCTGCAACTAAGTCTTACGTTTGGCTGTTACTGATTTTTTTTTACAAATCCAGGGATTATACCCACCAAGGCGTATTCAATACGCCCCTACAACCGTGCCAATAGCGATCAGGAGGCGGCGGATTAAATGCGTTTTGCACGCCTTCCCCCGGATAAACAGGATTTCCTGATACCGCAAATTATCTTACATCAAGCCCTATTTAAGAAAATCAACCAGACTGAGCTGCATGGTCTTACTGGCGGCGGCCAGCGCGGCCTGATATGCTGTTTCCTTGGTCTTTAAAGCCATCACCGCCTTAATCATATCCGTATCCTGCACCTCGGAGAGGTTGCTCTTGGTAGAAACCTCCATATCCGTATAAATCTGGGTCTGTATGTTTATCCGATTGGCCCGGGCCCCGAAATTGGAAATCTGCTCCGTTAATTTACTCATCAGGTTATCGATGTTATCCATCTCCTGCCCGATGGCCTGCTGCTGCATAAATTCCGGCGCTACTCCAGTTGCCTTAAGGAAATTACTGCTGTCATCACTTAAGGCGATGGTATAACGATCAGAGTTATCGGAACTTATAACCAGTTTGCCGTCAGAATCCCAGCTTGCCGAGACATGGGGAATACCATCAATACGGCTGGTTACGCTGTCTAAGGAATCAACAGCAGGATCAACATTAATGGTCATAGGTACGGAACGGGGCGGATAATAATCGTGGTCGGTGACTGTAACCTTAAAAGTCCCGTTGGTAAATAAATCCTCCGAGGGCAGTTGATCTGCTGGTTCTAAGCCGGTGGCCTTGCTGTTCAGCAGCTGCGAGGTGGATGACGCGGTGTGAATACCGGTTACTGTAGTAAAATTTTTGTTTTCCAGAGCGTCTTCCAGACCTTTCAGCGTCGTAAAAAGAGTAGTATCAACAATACCACTCTTGCCATTATCTCCCACCAGCATAGTGTTGGTCTTGCCAATCTTGATATTCAAACTGCCAGTCCGGTCACCGGCATAACGCACGCTGCCCTCCCGGTCATGGATACTGAAGACATCAATGCGGCCATCACCGCTGGTATCACCCGGTTCACCGCTTACCGACGTACCGCCGGCCATCCCCAGAGCACCCAGCCCCGGTTCGGTTGAATTAACCGTTGGGTCAACGGTCTCCAAAATAAATTTACGATCGGAGCGTAGTTGCAGAGTTCCTGAATATACCCGGTCTCTCTGCTCAACGCCGCCGTTTAATCTGGTAATATCTTCACCATGCACCGAGGTCTGAAGATGGATATTACGGCCGTCCACGGCGGTAAGCTGCAGACTACCGTCCGCGCCCCGCGTGCCCTTGACCCCGGTGGCAGCGCTCTGGGCGTTGATGGCATCCAAGAGGACATTAGTGGAATCCTTGCCGCTCACCTTAGTGGGGATAGTAAATATATCTACCCCGTTGATCCGCAAATCGCCAGTATCAAGAAATCGCGGCGTAGAGCCATAATCTATCTGCCC
>VAPL010370255.1_pt1 | contig 11711 bp, 8 predicted proteins | sample 3395061 | NCBI WGS metagenome assembly VAPL01 (sample SAMN08290444, study PRJNA428436) | hydrothermal vent metagenome | isolation source: Deep-sea hydrothermal vent chimney 2 | place: Pacific Ocean: Juan De Fuca Ridge | depth 2182 m m
AAGACCTTATAAGAGTGTAACTATTCAGCAGGGCAGCCAGATCATGCCATTTTTATTTTATTTATAACTGTAGGAAGTGAACCATTCAATGTCGAATGAAAAGATAAAATTGGTCGGGATGAGAGGATTTGAACCTCCGACCCCTTACTCCCGAAGCAAGTGCTCTACCAGGCTGAGCCACATCCCGACCCCAATTTAATTCCGCAAAATTTAAGACAAAATACCTTCTCTCCCGCAAAGGTCAAGCAAAACTTTTTTAAACCCCAGGGAATAACAAAAGTCTACCGCCCGCCGCCGACGATTATCTTCCAGTAGACGGTTAGTATCACCGGCAGCAAGTTCAATCGTGGCTGTAGTGCCCCGCAGGCGCAGGCGGCAGCCCATGAACCCCATTTCATGAAGAAAATCCTCAGCCTTAGCGACTATGGTCAGAGCCTCGGCGGTGATAGGCTGACCAGAAGCGATTCTGGTGGCGAGGCAGGAGGCAGAGGGCCTGTCCCAGGTCGTTAGTCCCCGCTCCCGGCTCATACGGCGAATCTCTTTCTTGGTAATTTCAGCCTCTAAGAGGGGACTTCTCACCCCCAATTCCCGACAGGCCCGGGCGCCGGGCCGGATTTGGCGGCTGTCATCAAGATTGGTGCCGTCAATGAGCGCTGTATCCGGCTTAAGGCTCTCTGAAAAAGAGGAGAATATATGGCGTTTACAAAAATAACAGCGTTCCGCATCATTGACCCTGAACTCGGCGAGGGCCAGGATATCGAACTTGATAATATTTAGATTAACGCCGATGAATTCCGCCGTCTCCACTGCCCGCCGACCCTCTTCCGGCGGCTGAACAATGGAATCGGCAAAAATGGCGCTGACCTTATCCGAACCTAAGGCCTCATGGGCGGCCCACAGCAGAAAGGAGCTGTCAACCCCGCCGGAGAAAGCCACCGCCACCCGCCTTAGGGAACATAGAAGCTCCTTAAGGGCATTGTACTTCCCCGCTGCCACCTATTCCCGACCGTCGGGCAGCAATTGAACCGGTTCCTGGAGGAAAAATTCTCCCTTCATAATCCATTCCTTTAAAATTTCGGCAACCTCTCTGGCCTTGACCACGCTGGACAGAGGCGCGGTGGGCACCTGACGGCCGTTTACCTCAATACTGCCGCTTTTGAGCTCGGCATAACTGACCTCACCGTAATTACGGTTTATACGGTTGGAATAGTCATAGGCGTAATCAATTACCTGCGTAAAGAGCTCTGCGTCTGACACCCCGGTATAACCGGCCATCTCCTCATTGAGGATGGGAATGGGAATCCCCAGACCCACGGCCATGGAACAGCCATAGCCCTGGATACTCACCCCTTTAAGCCAGCCGGGTTTCATCTGCTTTAAATCACCCTGTACCATGAGGGTGCCGGCCGGAGTCAGGGGGCTGCCGTTTTTGGCCCGCGGCGCTTTGGGATTATGCTGAGTGCCCTGCCAGGTTACATAGCCGATACCGCCGCCGAGGAATATCCTTGTTCCCAGGCCAATGGTCTTGTAAAGCGGATCATTTAACAGGGGGCTTAATTCTCCGGCACTGCAGTAATTGGCACTCCGCCCCTGGGATTTGATAGTTCCCATATAGGTATAAATGGTCTTGTCGGAGAGATTGATGGCGCAGTTATAGTTCTGATAACAATTACGGGGGTTGCAGAGCAGGGCGGAGCTTAGATCATCCAGGGTTATTTCCTTCTCCAGCAGATGATTGGGATAGCAGTCCGTGCCATAGGCAGCGGCCTTCAGAAAAACCTTTTTGCCATTAAGCAGATCTTCAATAACATGGCCGCCGCCATAACGAAAGCTACCGGGATAGACCTTATTCAAAGGATCGTCGGCACAGGGCTCAGTGGCACCGATATAGGCGTCAACCGCCGCCAGTCCGGCGTAGGAGGAAACTTTATTAAGCCAGACCTCAGCGGCCTTAATGGTGGGCGTAGTCTGTCCAAAGTTGAAAAACATGCCAGATGAGCACATGGGCGAGAAGGTGCCGGTGGTGACTACATCGACCCTGGCCGCCGCCTTGACCCGGCCCTCGCGCCGCACAATTTTCGTCATCTCTTCGGCGGTAACCACCACGGCCTCACCCGCCTTGATCCGGGCGTTTATCTCGGCATAGGTCTTATTTATCTTGTGTTTATTCATTATTCTCTCGTAACTATTTATTCCATGACCGACAGCACCTTGTGTCCCGCCTCTTCCAGAGCTCTGACCATATCGTCTGTTTCACATTGTTCCAGCCTGAAGGAATAAACCTTATGACTGCTTACGGCATTGCTGTCGGTGGCCATATTCAGAATTTCGCCGCCATGTTCAATGATAATATGGGACACGGTATCAATATCACCGTTATCACCAATCTGAAGATCCAGACGGGTTGTGGCCTTCAACAGCCCCAAGACCTCAATAAAAGCGGCCAGCAGATCAGAGGCGGTAATAACCCCGGTCAGTCTGCCGTTATCTAATACCGGCAGACCGCCTATCTTGTTGTCATGAATAATTCTTGCCGCTTCCTCAACAGAGGCGTCAGCATCAATGGTCAGGGGATTGGTGACCATTACCTGATGAACAGGAATATCTTCAACCATGGAGGGAAAGGAAAACTGCCGCAGGTCACTTTCAGTGATGAACCCCACTAACTGCATGTCATCCACCACCGGCAGATGCCTTATGTCATATTCTTTCATGAGCTGTGCCGCCTCCTGCAGGAGGGTGTCACGGCTGATAACGACAGGGTTCTTTCTGATCCAGTTTCTTACTTTCATCGGCAGTCACCTTTAACTTGAGGCTTGAAACAACGTAATAGATCACCAAGGGCAGCAAAGTTGAGGCTGCCCGATAGCGTAAGAGTTCATCAGTGCCTTAGATCCGTTTGTTTCTGCCCTCGAGTCCGTACTTCCTGTACGTGAGGCTGAAACGGACGGAGATGAGGTGCTGGTAAACTCTTACGAAACAACAATAAAAAAAATCAGTAAAACGGCCTCGAAAACGTCATTGCTGCTTGTTTTAACTTTTCAAGTGGCGTAATTTACTTTAATCTGCATATTTACGATATTTGAGCCTCTCGTCAAGATAATAAATATTTTTTGGTAACTATTAAGCCACCTATAATCTAAAGCTGAATAGTTATAATTGCTGACATCAACTTGTGAGCCGAGAGAAAAACCATCTAACCCCGTACTTGGATTTGACAGATATTATGACAGAAAAGCAGGAGATCAGCATTGAGAACAACGCGGCCAATAAGACAATCTCTGTTATCAGGGAGCGCATTGACTCCATAGACAATCAGATATTACTTCTTTTGAAGGAGCGCTTGCTCTGCGCCAAGGATATCGGCCGCCTTAAAAACCAGAATAAACGGGCCAAATGGGATCCGCTGCGGGAGAGGCAGATATTTGAACGGCTTAAGGCCATGAATAATAACGATTTCCCGGAGCCGCCGCTGATCAGTATCTTCCGGGAGATTATCACCACTTGCAGGCTGTCGCAGAAGACGGTGACGGTGGGCTACCTTGGGCCGGAGGCCACCTTCTCCCACCTGGCCGGAGTCAAATATTTTGGTCAGTCAGCTCGTTTCGTCCCCCAGGAAACCATTGAAGATATCTTCCACGATGTGGAACATGGCCGTATTACCTATGGCATTGTGCCGGTGGAGAACTCCATTGAGGGCTCAGTCACCTCTACCCTGGATTCCTTTATAAAATACCGGGTGAAAATCTGCGGTGAGGTTAATCTGGCCATCAAGCATAATTTGGTTAACTTCAGCGGAGCCATGGAGGATATAAAGATGGTGGTTTCCCACTCCCAGCCCCTGGCCCAATGCCGTCAATGGCTGCGCAAAAACCTGCCCAATGTCCCTACCCAGACGGTATTCAGCACCGGGGTAGCGGCGCAGATGGCCCAGAAAGATCATACCCTGGGGGCCATCGCCAGCTCCCTGGCCATTAAGACCTATGAATTGCAGGTCGTGGCCCAGGGCGTGGAAGACTACCGGGGAAACACCACCCGTTTCCTGCTCATCGGCCAGCGTTCCCTGACCAGAAGCGGCAAGGACAAAACCTCGTTTGTTCTAAGCGTTATAGACCGGCCGGGGGCCTTAAACGACGTCCTGCATATTTTAGCCGAGCACGGCATCAGCCTCACCAGAATAGAATCGCGGCCGGTTAAGGGTGAGGCCGGGAAATATATGTTCTTCATGGATCTGCTGGGCCATATTAATGATCCAGTGATAGATAAAGCCGTACTGCGTTTGCGGAAGACCTGCGCCAGTTTTGAATGGCTGGGCTCATATCCTCAACTTGAGGAGACAGACAATTAACTCTCCACAATGTCGGCTTCTTCGGTGAACCATTTTTGCCTTGACAAAAGCCAGCGAAAGCAGTTCATTTGCTAGTAAGGGCAGGAAAATATCAGGTCTCTGCCTCCAAAACTGGCCGGAGGGCATATGCGAAGAGGAGGTTGGGGAATCTCTGACTGGGCAGGGCAGAATTCAGCGGTTTTAATACTGATATCTGTCCTTGTTCTCGTTCTTTGCGGCCCCGCTTTTCTGGCGGCAGGCAAGTCTGTCCCCGGTGATTCTCCAACCAGGGCTTATCCGATTACTCTAAGTTCCAGGGAAAAGGCCTGGATTAAGTCCCATCCCAATATCCGCCTCGGCATTGATCCTGAATTCGCTCCCTTTGAGTTTCTCGGCAAAAATGGCCGTTACCAGGGAATTGCCGCCGATTATGTCAAATTGCTCCGTAAGCGCCTGGGCCTGCAGCTGCGGGTGGTGCCTGGTTTGAGCTGGCCCGAGGTAATGGCAGCGGCCCAAAATGGCGGCATTGATGTCCTGGCCTGCGTTGGCAAGAGCGCGGAAAGACAGCGTTTTTTAGTTTATTCCCGGCCTTATCTGAATTTTAACCGGGTCATTATCACCCGTTCACACACTCCGTTCATCTCCTCCATTGATGATATATATTCCTGGCGGGTGGCGGTGCAGGCCAAGTCCTCCCACTCCGCCTATATCCGGGAACACACCTCCATCACCGCCATTCCCTATGCCACTCTGAAACAGGCCTTGATCAGCCTTTCCAGCGGCCAGACTCAGGCCTTGGTGGGCAATGTATCCTCAGCCGCCTATTGGATCAATCATCTGCATCTCACTAATCTCAAGGTCGCGGCCCCGGTAAATCAAGGTAAACTTTATTTCGCCGTCCGCCGTGACTGGCCAATTCTGGTCGGTATCATTAACAAGGGACTTGCTTCCATCAGTCGCCGGCAGGCGACGATCATCAGCCAACGCTGGGTACGAATCCATGTTCAGGAGGGCATCTCCTGGCGAACCGCTTTTGTGGTAATGGCCATTATTCTTGGCCTTGGAATAACCGGTATGTTCTTTAATCATACCCTGCGCCGTCAGGTCACCTCCAAAACCATGGAGCTGCGCCGGGAACTGACGGAGCGTGAGCGAAGCCAGGCCGAGGCCCAACGAGCCAACAGGGAACTACGGAATTTGAACAGCTTGCTCATCTCCTGCGCCGCCAGTCTGGATATGCGGGAATTATTTAATAGAATCATGGACGGAGTCGGCAAGATAAGCGGCTTAGAGGGCTGTAGCATCTGTTTCGTCACCCCGGATCAGACCCTTGAGCTTGCCGCCCACCGCAAGACCTCCCCGGCCGCGGTTTTTGATATAGCCCGCCATGTGGTCAAGGTGGGTGGCTGCCTCTGCGGTAATTGCGCCCGGAATAAAAAGCCGCTTATTCTCTGGAATCGCCAGGAGGTATTGGAATACTCCACCCTGGAAATAGCCCGTAATGACAATATTAATTTCCATGCCGCTTTTCCACTCCTGGTCGGTAAAAACTGTATTGGTGTCCTTTGCATCTTTACCCGCAGTACCGCTAAGCCGGAGAAAGGCCTCATCCAAACTATGGAGGCGGTGGCCGCCCAGGTGGCTCTCGCCATGCATAGTTCCCGGCTCTACGAGGAGACGGTTAAAAATGCCGCTCTCCTCGAAGAGAAGGTTATGGAGCGTACCAGGGAACTGGAGGAATCTGAAGCCCATCTTCAGGAAACAGTAGAGGATCTTAATACAGCCAACAAGAAACTGCGGGAGCTGGATCAATTAAAATCGCTGTTCATCGCCTCCACCAGCCATGAATTGCGGACACCGTTAAACTCCATTATCGGCTTTTCAGCTATTTTGCGTGATGAATGGCTGGGCCCGCTGAATGAAGAACAGAAGTTGAATCTGACCGCCATTCATCGCAACGGCCGTCATCTCCTGGCTCTGATTAATGATATCATTGATATATCCAAAATAGAGGCCGGAAAGCTGGACGGTTATGTGGAGAATTTCAGACTTGATGAGTTGGTGGATGAGGCCCTGGACACTATCTGCTCCGCTGCCCAAGATAAGGGCCTAGAATTACAGCATGATATTCAACCAATCGCTATGCACAGCGACCGGCGGCGTCTGCTGCAATGCCTGCTGAATCTGCTGACAAACGCGGTTAAATTCACCAATCAGGGCACAATTACCATTACCGGAACTCGTGAGAACGAAGCAATGGTGCGGTTAGAGGTAGCCGATACCGGGATCGGCATCCGGCAGGAGGATACGGGTAGTCTTTTTCAGCCCTTTGTCCGCCTCCATGCCGCTGGTAACGGGGAATACCCAGGTACTGGCCTGGGGCTCTACCTCACCGCTAAACTAATGCGGGAGGTTCTGCACGGCGGAATAAGTTTAACAAGTATTTATAAGCAAGGCACAACATTTACTATGCTGCTGCCGATGGAGGTGGAGATATGAAAAAGGCATTAATAGTAGAAGACAATCCGGATAACCTCCGGCTCATGACCTATATACTGCAAAAAGAGGGCTACGAGATCTTAAGCGCCGCAGACGGAGAACAGGGGGTGAAAACCGCCGCCAGCACCCCACTGGATCTGATTATAATGGACATTATGCTGCCCGGCATAGACGGTATGGAGAGTACCCGCCGCATCAGGGCCTCTAAGCCCAAGGGCAATCCCCCTATTATCGCTATGACCTCATACGCCATGCGCGGTGATCGGGAAAAAATTATGGCGGCCGGCTGTAACGGCTATATCGAAAAACCAATTGACCCCATGCGGGTTATGACAGAGATAAAAAAAATCATCGAGAGAGAGGAAATATGAAGACCCTGATTGTCGAAGACCGGGGAGATGACAGACGTTTGCTGCGTTATAACTTAGAGCATCACGGCTGGCAGGTTACAGAAGCAGGCGATGGTTTTAAGGCCCTGGAGCTGATGACTGATAATAAACCTGATTTGGTAATTTCAGATGCCCTTATGCCCAGGATGGACGGTTTTGAACTCCTGCGGCGGATGAAGAATGATCCTGTTCTACGTGATATCCGCTTTATCTTTTATTCCGCCGTTTATACCGGTTATAACGAACGCGAGCTGGCCCGTTCCCTTGGAGCGGATGCCTATCTTATAAAGCCCCTGAACCCCAATGAATTCTGGCAGCAGCTTGAGAAAGCCATCAGCGGCGTAACAAGCTCCAAATCAGAGCGGCCAGAGCCGATGGCGGCCGAGCAGGAGGCATTTCTGGCCCGCTATCCCGGCATTGTGGCCACTAAACTGGAGGAAAAGGTACGGGAATTAAAGGCCGTGAAAGAAAAATGGGTCAAGACCTTTGCCGCTCTCCACGATATGGTCGTTTTAATGGATAAGAATAAGAAAATTATACAGGCCAACGCCAGTACCTGCCGGTTTTTTAAAACCACGGAAGATGAATTGCGGGGCAAATCATGTGAAATATTTTGCGGTACGGACTGCCCCTGTAAAAACTGCCCCGGTGACCGGACAATAGCGGACGGCGGCGATCACAGTGCCGAGATTTACCATGAACACCTGCATAGAACCTTTGAGATCAGCAGCTCCGCGGTGCCAGATGAAGACGGCAAGCTGGATTATATAGTCTATGTGGTCACCGATATTACGGAGCGTAAGCGCTTGGAAGAGGAGTTGTTCCAGGCCCATAAAATGGAGGCCATGGGTACCCTGGCCGGCGGTATTGCCCATGATTTCAACAACATCCTGACCGCGGTCTTAGGCTATAGTGAGTTGGCCAAAGATGATGCGCTGGCAAAGGGGCTGTCCGCCTCTTATCTCGACGAAGTTATTAAGGCCACTCTCCGGGCTCGGGACATGGTAAAACAGATCTTGAGTTTCAGCCACAAAAAGCCTGGGTACCTGCATCCCATAGCCCCGCATCTAATCATTGAAGAGGCCTTGAAATTACTGCGCAACTCCATGCCGAGCAGCGTGGATATCCGTACCAGGATTGATTGTAACTGCGGGATGATTAATGGCGATCCCACCAAACTTCATCAGATAATAATTAATCTCTGCACTAACGCCCTAAAGGCCTTGGATGACGAAAAAGGAGTTATTGACATCCACCTCCACCGTCGGCAGTTAAACGCTGATGATTTGCGGATCCAAGAAGAGGTGCAACCCGGCCCCTTTGTGGAGCTACTGATTCGGGACAATGGCTGCGGCATGAATAAGACCACCACCCAACATATATTTGAACCATATTTTACGACCAGGGAGGTGGGTGAGGGTACTGGCCTCGGCCTCTCCATTGTCTATGGTCTGGCCCGCAGCATGGGCGGCATAGTCCAGGTACATAGTCAACCAGGCGTTGGCTCCGAGTTCCGCATCCTGTTCCCGGTTCTGCCCGCGGCAAGTAGGAGAGAGACCGCACCGATAATAGCGGATCTACCCATGGGGACTGAACGTATTATGGTGGTGGATGATGAGGAGATGATTGCCGAACTCCAGAAGGCCCTGCTCAAGAAACAGGGATACAAGGTTACGGCTCTCACCAGCAGCAGCGACGCCCTTAAACTATTCAGCGCAGAGCCAGACGCCTTTGACCTCCTGCTCACGGATCAAACCATGCCGGAAATAAGCGGCCACGAACTGGCGGCAAAATTCCTGGCTCTGCGGCCAGACTTTCCCATTATTCTCTGCACCGGCTACAGCGCCATAATCTCCAGAAAACAGGCCCTCAAGATGGGTATTAAACTTTACATCCACAAGCCGGTACAGCGCTGTGATCTGGTGCGTTTTGTCCGCGACGTGCTGGATAGTTGAAGAAACGGACGTGGGTTATTCCTACCCGGCCCCAATACCCACAGATACGACGGACGTATTGCAATGCGCCCTGAGGCAACAAATTAATTTCCAGCTCAAACAGGATCAGACAGCTCCACCTCCTTCCGCGCCTGCTGCAATTCAATGAGGCGGGCAAACAAACCACCCCTCTCCAACAGCTCATCATAGGAACCTTCCTCCCTTATCCGTCCCCGGCTCAGAACAACAATACGCTGGGCGTTACGAATGGTGGACAAACGATGGGCAATGACAATGCTTGTGCGATTCCGGATAGTATGGGCGACGGCCTTCTCCAGCAGGGCTTCGGTGATAGAATCGATATTGGCGGTGGCCTCATCCAGGATCAAAATACGGGGGTCACGCAGCATAACCCGGCCCAGAGCGAGGAGCTGCTTCTGCCCCTGAGATAACTGCCAGCCCCCCTCGCCAACCATGGTATCCAGCCCCTGAGGAAGATCCCGCACCACCATCTCTAACTGTGAATCCCGCACCACCGCCCTCAATCTATTTTCATCGGCCGAACTGCCGAAGATGAGGTTATCCCGCAGAGTGGCCGACATTAGCAGGACATCCTGCATTACCAGGCCGATGCAGCCGCGCAGCCAGGCCAGATCAAAATCGGCCAGGGGGTGATCGTCTATGAAAATTTCACCGGCCCGTGGTTCATAAAGACGTTCCAGCAGATTGACAATTGAGGTCTTGCCCGCCCCGGTGGGGCCGACAATGGCCAGCTGCTCGCCAGGAACGATGTTGAGGTTAAAATCACTGATAATAGATTCACCCTGCCTGTAGGCAAGACTGACCCCCGCGAAACGAATACCGCCTCGAAGATTCGGCAGACGCAGATTGCCGGCGGTTGAGATGGCAGACTGCCGGTCAAGAAGCTCAAATATCCGCTCCGCCGAGGCCATGGCTGACTGCACGATGGAGTATTTCTGTGCTACCTCGCGAATTGGTTTAAAAAAAAGGCGCATATAGGATAGAAAGGCGGCCAGCTCGCCGATGGTGGTGGTGCCTTTCATAACCTCCCGGCCGCCGATCCAGATAATCAAGGCGATGGCCAAGGTACTGATGACTTCGATAATGGGCAGAAAGATGCCGAATATCTTGATCTGGTACATGGTCTGGCGCTGAAAGATACGGTTCTGGCGCCGAAATTGTTTTTCGGTATCAGCCTCTCTTAAAAAATGCTGGATCAAGGAAATGCCGGTCAGACTCTCCTGCATAAAGGAGTTGATAATGGCCAGCTGGGTGCGGATTTTGCGAAAGGCCTTGCGGGCCATACGACTGAAGGACAGGGAATGAATGATTATAAGGGGCAGCAGGGCGCACATGAGCAGAGCCAGATGCCGGTTCATATAAAAGAGGATAATTAAAATAGCCGATAATTGCAGAATATCATTGAAAACAGTGGTGATAACAGAGGTGAACATTTCATGCAGATTCTGGATGTCGTTGGTAAGCCGGGTCACCAGTTTACCCACCGGATTATTATTAAAAAAGGTGACATCCAGGGAGAGGAGATGGGCCAGCAGACGCTGGCGCAGGCCGTGCATGATATACTGGCCGCTATATTCCAACACCGTAACCTGAAAGAAATTGGCCGCGAATCCGCCGATGACCATGACAATAAAGACTAAGGCAATATTCTCCAGGCCCAGCAGCCGGGCTCCGGCGCTCAGATGGGCGGCCATGATATATTTATCAATGGCGAGGCGCACAAGCCAGGGCAGGGTAAGATTGGCGGCGATAACCGCAAGAGAAAGTATAATGGCCAGAATGATATTGCGGAGCTGGGGCCGAACCAGTTTCAGAATCCGGCCCCAGAGGGCGGCATCTCCCAAACTGCCCAATTGATCTTCTTCAAAAAAACCGTAGTTATGCTGCATGATTGTGACAGGTAAAATCCGGCATATAGTTTTGACTCTCAGAATCGTTAGCAGCCGTCCGATTATTCCCGAATTCCTGACGAGCATAAATTTCCCGATAAATTTCACTGACGGCAATTAACTCCCGGTGCCGGCCCAAGGCAGTGAGCCGCCCGTTATCCAGTACCGCTATTTGTCGGGCCTGACGCAGAGGGCTTAAACGGTTGGTAACCATAATCACTATATTTTCCCTGGCATAAGCGAGAATATGGGCCATTATCCGGTCTTCAGCCCCGGCATCCACCGCCGCCAGGGCATCATCAATCAAGAGGACAGGAGCCCGCAGTAATAAGGCTCTGGCCAGGGCGATCCTCTGCCGCTGGCCGCCGGACAACTTCACCCCCCTCTCGCCGATTTCGGTCTCATAACCATGGGGAAAAGCCATTATTTCGTTATGAACAGCCGCCGCCCTGGCCGCCGCCTTTATTTCTTCCATGCCCGTCTCCGGAGCCCCGAAGGCGATATTTCCGGCAATGGTGGTGGAAAAAAGTGCCGCGCTCTGCGGCACAAAGGACAATAAACGGCGGCAGGTATTCAGATCAATATCATTTATATCCAGGCTATTGATGAGAAGTTGCCCCCGTTCCACGGG
>VAPL010156795.1_pt1 | contig 11709 bp, 9 predicted proteins | sample 3395061 | NCBI WGS metagenome assembly VAPL01 (sample SAMN08290444, study PRJNA428436) | hydrothermal vent metagenome | isolation source: Deep-sea hydrothermal vent chimney 2 | place: Pacific Ocean: Juan De Fuca Ridge | depth 2182 m m
ATGGTTTTGCGGTAGAGGCGTTTGAAGTCATAGGCAATGGGATAATCAACTGTACCAAAAACACGCGAGTGGATATAATCGGTCAGTAAGCCGTCATCACGCAGTGGTTTTACGCCGGATATCCCCTCTGTAAGGCTCTTGATTATATCGTCCTTGGCGTAACCAATGGGGGTAATTGCTGAGCACTCCGTTATAACGACTCTTCGTTCCATTAAATGCGCCTGTTTTGTATAAAAGCCACCTGCCAGAGGGATATTATTTGTTATGCTCAGAGACTATAACTTCAATATAATCTAAAATATCATTAATGGTGCGGATAGTCATGGCCTTCTCTTTTTCCGCCCTGGTAAGAGAATAACCAAGAATCTTTTCGATTTCTCCCAGCAATTCGATGGCGTCAATACTGTCAAATCCATGATCGTCTCGGAGATTATCATTTAGTCCTGGGTTATCAAATTCAAATAAATCTTCAAGAATTGTTAATATCTGCTTTTGTATATCTTCTCTTTGCATAGTGTATAATTTTGTTGTTCTCGCAGAAAGCCCTTTGTTCGTCATTCCTAACTAAACCAGGAATTCAGTGGAATCAATTAGTTATAGATAGAGGGTGTAACTTCTCCTGCGGTTTCCTTACATACGGCGGCAGGTCATTACAAAACATTGCGGTACCGTCTAAAAAGAAAATCCAACCATGAGACGACTCGAATTCAATGGCACATTGGGCTCTTTCTGCCCCCCGTTTGAAATATGATTGAAGCGATACTCAAGCTTAATCTTTCTGGACAGGCCGGCGTCAAGATCAACCCCCATTCCAAACATATAAGTGCCATTCAGATGTTTGGACATTCCCGGAATATCAGGGCCTATATAAACCGGGCCGCCGCCAGCCAGAAAATAAGGTTTATATTCTTTAGAAACATCCGTTAACGTCCAGAGACCAATAAAATTTATTCCCGTCATCAAGCCGTTATGCGGCGCGATAATATAGTGAACCGGCACCTCAACCCGGACGGAGTAATAGCCCTTCAACAATGACGGGCCAAACTCCTCAGATGCCACCCTTTCATAGCCCAGGGCCAGAAAAGCAGTCTCAACCCAAACCTTTGTCCGCCCCAGGTTGGTATGGGTAAAACCATAGCCGCCCAGAGCGACCCACTTCGAGTCCCCGACCTTTGCGGCATTGGCGGCGAGAGGTATTATCAGCACCAAGGCGGTAATAATGACGAATAATAGAAATCTATTCCTCATCAGAGATAACCTTATAATAAAATTTTCGTAAACAGCCTGTTAAGGAGAGAGAATTTAGCGCTAAAATCTGAATATGCTGTTAATACCAAACCAGCAAATCCATGAGATAAACTTTGTGGAACCAGTTACTTTATCCAGGGTAATTTGTCAATTAAAACAAATTATTCTGGAATGCCAAAGTAACTTCTCCAAAACTGCTGGTACCCCGTTAGAGTTTTGCGTTAAGGACAGTTGGTGGTTTTATGCCAGGAGACAGATTAAAAAAATTCGCATTTGTTAGCGAAAATTATTCTGTCCCCGAATCGAAAGCTGGAAAAGTATTTTTTAAAGAGAAGAAATTTGAGACATAGCTACTATTCCATCCATGAGATACAGTCGGCCGGACAGCATTTAACGGCCTCATCAACATCATCCACCGGATATTCATCAAGCTCAACAACCTCTATCTTACCGGTATCGTAATTCATTCTGAAGACCTCCGGGCAAACCTCCACACAGCCTTCACATTTTGAACAAATCCAAGTATCTATTTCAGGGATTTTCATTCTTTTTAGTCTCTAAAAATAATTTAAAGGAGCCCCGAAAAAGTTCTTTTTCCCATATGCCTTTATTTATCATCTTTCACCACCTTTCCTTATATCATTTCTTTTTCCCCGCTTGCAAACGTAAAGGGCATTTCATAAAATAAAAACAGCATACAGCAGATCTGCTTACGCGAATAACCACCATATTGAGAATTTTCAAGATTAAATCCTCCGAACGTAACCATTCAGATATATTTTTATCCATCAGCACCACAGGAGAAGATAATGAAGCAATCGATAACACTACAATCCAAACTTAATATAATTTTAACCGCCTTCCTTATTCTGGGGCTGATAAACGCCGCCATCATTTTTTATGTGGTAAATCAACAGAAAGAAGCCGGCCGCGCCATTAACCTGGCCGGACGTCAGCGTATGCTCACCCAGAAACTGACTAAGGAGATATTTATTGCCCACACCCTTGCCAAAGCCCCCCGGAAGGCAGACAACCTGAATCAGGTGCTGGCCGATATTAAAAAGACCGCCAATCTTTTTAATACCACCCTGAACGGCCTTTTACACGGGAACAAACAACAGGGGCTGACCCCTGTTAGCGGCAACAACACCCGCCGCAAACTTTTTGAGGTCAAAAAAATGTGGCAGGGGTTCAACGCGGCAGTTCAGACATTTATCAAATCAGAACCGGACAGCCCCTCATATAATAATGCCCTGCGGACGATACAGCATAATAATATTCCACTGCTCAAGACCATGAACCAGGCGGTTGGCTTATACGAAAAGGACAATAATCTCAACACCATTCTCTGGATTCAGGGAATACTTCTATGCGTAGTATTGACGATTATAATTTTGTCCTGGATTTTTACTCACCGTGAAATCGTTGCGCCGTTAAATAAAGCTGGCAATACCCTTCGCGCCAGCTCACAAAGCCTTAACAACCTTGCCGCGTCAGTAGCCAGCGCCGCCGGGAATATCGCCGATCAGGCATCCAACCAGGCAGCTGCCACCGAAGAATCAGCGGCCTCTCTCGAAGAGATAACCAGCATGACCCGCCAAAACGCCGAAAATACCACTGAGGCCAATGCAAAGATGAAGGCGACCCAGGAAGTCGCTGAAAAGGCCAATGTTTTTATGGAGAATATGAACAAGGCCATGGATGATATTCGAGCCGCCAGTCATGAGACCCAGGAGATTGTCAAAACCATTGATGAAATCGCCTTCCAGACCAACCTCCTGTCCTTAAATGCGGCAGTTGAAGCGGCCAGGGCCGGTGAAGCCGGGGCCGGTTTCGCGGTGGTAGCCGACGAGGTAAGAAACCTGGCCATACGATCTGCCGATTCAGCCGGAGAAACCTCCAAATTAATAGACAACATCGTCCAGCGCATAAAAGGCGGCTCCGACATGGTACATCAGGCAACAAAATCATTTAAGGAAGTCGCCGACGGCGCCGGTAAGGTGGCAATTTTATTAGATGAAATAGCCCATGCCAACGGCGAACAATCCCTTGGAGTTGATCAAATCACCGTGGGGATAAATGAGATGGACAGTTCGACTCAAAAAAATGCCGCCAGCTCCGAAGAGGCATCAGCGACAGCGGCGGAAATGCAGAACGAAGCAAGCAAGTTAAACCGACTGGTGAACGAACTTATGCATATAGTGTATGGGCATTAACCCCTGAACTCCTATAATTGCATAACTTCTATAGGTAAACGATCAACAAACCACACTCTGGGAGGTGCCCTCCGAGGCATAAGCGTTTCAGGGCGTCTGCGAGACTCCGGGTGCGCGCGGCAGGGTGTTCCCGGAGTCTCGCAAACTCGCTTACTTAGAGCGCTTACAATCAAACCACCCCCTGATCCAGCATGGCATCGGCGGTCTTGACAAAGGCGGCTATATTGGCACCGGCCATATAATTACCGACCATACCGTATGCCGCCGCCGCCTCAAGACAGGTGCGGTGAATTTCACTCATTATATGGCGCAGGCGGCCCTCCACCTCGTCTCTGGGCCATTTAAGGCGCATGGAGTTCTGGGCCATCTCCAGGCCGGAAACCGCCACCCCGCCGGCATTGGCGGCCTTGCCAGGGGCATAGAGTAGTTTATTATCAATAAAGAGATCAATGGCAGCGGGGCTGGCGGGCATATTGGCCCCCTCAGAAACCAAAAAGACGCCGTTGGCAATGAGATTGGCGGCATCCCGCGCGTTTATCTCATTCTGAGTGGCGCAGGGCATAGCGCAATGGGCCTTGTGATTCCAGAGAGGGTTGTAGTCATTGGAGGGGTCAACCGCAGTATAAACCACGCCGGGCCAGGTCTCGGCATACTCTTTGATCCGGCCGCGGCGCGTGTTTTTCAATTCCTTGATAAACTCCAGCTTTTCCTGATTTATCCCCTCCTCATCAAAGACATAGCCCGATGAATCGGACATGGTCAGAACCCGACCGCTTAGTTGAATAATCTTCTCGGCCGTATATTGAGCCACATTCCCGGAGCCGGAGATCAGGCAATCCTTATCCGTCAGAGAATCGCCGCGGGTGGCCAGCATCTCGGAGGCGAAATAGACATTACCATAGCCCGTGGCCTCAGGCCGCACCAGAGAGCCGCCCCAGCTGAGGCTCTTGCCGGTCAAAACCCCGGTAAACTCATTACGCAGACGTTTATACATGCCGAAGAGATAACCGATTTCCCTGGCCCCGACTCCGATATCACCGGCCGGAATATCGGTATCAGGGCCGATATGGCGCTGTAATTCCATCATAAAACTCTGGCAGAAACGCATAACCTCATTATCGGATTTACCCTTGGGATTAAAGTCGGAGCCGCCCTTGCCGCCGCCCATGGCCAGGGTAGTGAGAGAATTTTTAAACACCTGCTCAAAGGCCAGAAACTTCATAATCCCGAGATTAACCGAAGGATGAAAACGTAAGCCCCCCTTGTAAGGCCCAAGGGCGCTGTTCATCTCCACCCGGAAACCGCGGTTGACCCGCACCTGCCCGACATCATCCTCCCAGGGTACCCGGAAGAGAATGACCCGCTCCGGTTCAATCATCCGCTCCAGTATTGCCGCCTGCCGGTAATGAGGATTACGTTCCAGAACCGGCAGCACCGAGCTTAAGACCTCGCGCACCGCCTGTTTAAATTCGTCCTGATCCGGATCACGACTATCTATTAAGGTCATTATTTTATCCATGTTCTCTCCTTGTTTTAATATAGCGCGACACCCTCACCGCCGGCACCGTCAACTTTGATAACAATCGGCCTGCTAAAACTTATATGCCTGACATAACCCTCCCGGCTGCCTTCCAGCCCTGTCAGCCATTCCTGATTAAGGCGGTCAGAGGAGCCCTCCCGGAGACTGACGGTAAGATATGGAATACCGAGAGAGGTTATATTATGAAAAAAATGTGTACCCTGCGAGGGATCAACCCGCAGCTTGCCGCCGGTTACCTCCACAATGGCCGCGGCCCCGGAGATATCCTCCCAGCGCACCGGAATCCCCATAAGACTGTCCGCTGAGCCCCAGCGGCCGGGGCCAATAAGGAGATAGGGGCGTTTCCGCCCGGTCAGACGGTTGTTTAAACGGCCGATATCCCCGGCGATGCGCCGGGTTTTGGAGACCTCGAAACTATCCTGATCCACCAGCACCAAATCCCTGACCCGCACCACTCCATGCCCCAGGCTGTATTGAGAGCGGCAAAAGGCGGCCTTCCGCTCCGCCGCGCTTATTCCCACCTCCCGGGCGGCCCGGCCCACGGCCATGGGCCGGATCTGGAGGAGATAAAATACCGGTTCATCCTCTCCCTCACCCAAATCAACGGCAAATTCCATCTCCACCGAACAGCCCATCCCCTCACTGCCCAGATCCAGCATCTTCTTAATTATCCCGGCCAGGGGATAGGTATTGTATTTCAGCACCGGAGCGAAGGTCAACACCCGGAGTCCAGGCCCGGCGCTGTCCCTGATACGGTGTTCATCCTTTATATAGACACTCGTTAGAAGGGGCAGAGGACTGTGAGCAGTATCCAGCCGGCTTAAAGGAATCCTGCGCACCAGATCAGGCGGCCGGCCGGCCGTCGGCGGCGCGGCTTTAAGGTCAAGGACACAGACCTCGCGCTGGGAGTTTCGCAGAATATCGTCAACACTGGCAAACTGCGGCAGAATCTGCGGCCAGGCTGGAGAAAAACGCAGGCAGTTGCCGCCCTCAACCACGGTATGGCCAAGACCAAGGGCGGCGCTCACCACTCCGTCCGCCGGCCGCATATGGGAGACGGGATAATAATTATAGGACTGGGCCACCCCGGAAACGGCCGGATAGAACCAGCCGCCATAATCACGGCCCGCCACCTGCTGAATAATAACCGCCATGGCATCCTGCCTGCTCTGGCCGCTGAGACGGGAAAACTTCCGGGGCCCGGAAAAATAGGTGGAGGCGTAAACCAGCTTCACGGCCTCAAGCAGCCGCGCCAGCCGGGTCTCAAAATCCGGCTCATTATTGGCCAGCATACAGGTGCGGTACAAGCCGGCATAAGGCCGGTAGCGGGCATCCTCCATGAGGCTGGAAGAACGTACCGCGAGAGGCCAGGTCACCTTCCGCAGATAGGCGGTCAGCTCATCCCGCAGCCAGTCGGGCAGCGCCGCCGCCAGAAACCGCTGGCTGATAACATGATCCTCACCGCCGGAGAGATAAAATAATTTATTGCGGCCCACGAAATCCCTGAAACCGTCATCACAGATGACACAGGTCTGCGGAATAGTAATCCCGCCCTTAAATGACGTCAGAAGCCGGCGGTAACGGCGCAGAAGCGCGGCCCAGAAGGCTATTCCGGTGGCTTTACCGCCCATGGAGCCCTGGCCGATCTTGACAAAATCGTTAATCCGGGGATCAAATTCCGAAGGCTCAAAAACAGAGACAAGGCCAAACTGCCGCCATTTACGAAAGGCGTGAATCATGGAAGAGAGATAGTCACGTATCTCCGCCTCACCGGAAAAATCCGCCGGTCTCATGGCGCCGAGCCGAAGCGCCAGCCCTATTTCGGAACGGGCCATGAACCAGTTGGAAAAATGATTACGGCCGGCATGATAGAGCAGAGAGGCGGCCGGAATATCACGCAGACAGCGCTCAAACTCATTAAAATCCGCCGCCCGGCCCGCCTCGCTGCCGTCGGGAAGACGAAAAACAAATGGGCCGAAACCGAGGTTGTTAACCAAAAACTGCTCCATCTCCCCGGCCAGGTCATCATGATTTTTATTCAGAAAGGCGGCCGGGACGGTTTCAGCGGCCCGGCTGTTGGCAGGATCGGAGCTCATCAGAAGCAGGGCCATATCAGGGTGAGCGGCCCGCACCTTACGCAAAAAGCGGCAGCCGGCCTCATCGTCCAGACTCCCACCCCTGGGGAAACGGGTATCCGAGATAACGGCGAAGACAAAGGGCTGATAGCGCTCATATAGGGCTGTCGCCGTCTCATAATCAGCGGCCGTCAATATCTTGGGACGAGCCCGCATTTTAAGCAGCCGATGCTCCTCGTTCAGCCCCTCATCAAGCACCGCCTGAGTCTGCCGCACCACAGCGTTATAGAGAATAGGCAGAAAGGTAGAGATATAATCAGGGGAATCCTCCACCAGAATAATGATCCTGACCCCGGCCCTGGCGGTATCATGAGCGGCGTTGGCCTTATCCTCCATATTCTTGATCAGGGCGAAAAGAAGACTGGCATCACCCGTCCATATATAGAGACGCTCCATGGCGCCGGATTTAAAGAGCCGTTGACAGTCCCGAACCTGGGCCGCCGGCCCCGCCAGCAGTATCACCGGCAAGTCAGGGTATGACTCCCGAACCCGGCGGCTGACGGCAAAGGCCTCCACGGCCCCCACAAGGGGCATGGTCAAAACCAGATCAAAGGAGTGCCGCCCCAGCATCTCAAGGGCCTCTTCAAGGGTTGAGGCCCGACGCAGACGGGGCGGAGCGCTTAAATTCAGGCCATGATATTCATTAATTATCCGACTGGGCAGGCTGCCGTCCTGTTCCAGGACAAAGGCGTCATAGGGGCTTGAAATAAGCAGTATCTCACGAATCTTATGGGGCATAAGTTCGTAGAACAAATTCACATCATCGTCAAATTCACGCACCAGTCTTTCGGGAGAGAGTATAGATGTCCGCATACCGTAACTTATCTTCAAATAAAGGCCCTCCGTTCTCCATCAAAAGAGCCTGATTAGTAACTTCTCCAGCGGTACGATCTTTGTCGCACCGCTGGAGAAGTTACCCTGACCACGCACAACATCCCGGAATAACAAGATTTATTTTAATATTTCAAAAAACATAAAAAAGTTACCCTGGACAATTGCCTTGGACTATAGACCAGTGTTTAAACTAAAGACTAAAGGGTCAGCAGTTAACAGTTTACAAAAAAAATTAAATAGAGGAGGCAGACTATGAAAAGGTTCATGATTCCTACGACGGCTCATTGCGGCGAGGGGCACACGCCCTTGTCCCGGGTACGACACTAAACTGCCCATAGCTTATAATCTACAAGAATATCAGGTTTCGTTCTGCAAGTGAATATCTAACTTTATTTTCCCCCTGAAATGTTGATACAATAATAAAAATGAGAACCTCTATGCGTGGAGGCGTCAGATACTACAGATGTCCAAATTCAACAAGGAGAAAACCATGAAAAAAATTCTATCAAACTGGGCCTTACTTCTGGTAATTACGCTTACCGCCGTACCCGCCCTGACGGTAAGCGCGGCTGAAACTTCCGAGCCCCAGGGGCAGGGAATGATGCGGCAAATGATGCAAAACCGGCAGACTGCCGGGGGCATGATGAGCCGTAAGGGCATGATGAAGAACAATGGTATGATGAGCAGGGGGATGATGGGTAAAGGCATGATGCCCATGATGATGAACGGCTGCCGGATGAGTCCCATGATGCTGGAGGGCGGCATGATGCCCATGATGGGTTATAACCCGGCCCTGAGCAGTAATTATTTCAAGAATTATAAAAAATTCCAAAAATTCTTCAACGAGACCCGCAACCTGCGCAAAAAATTAAACGACCTGCAATTCGAGTATGGTGAAGCCCGCTGGAACCCCAATACCACCCTGGGCGAATTGCAGCGTATGCGCGCCCGTTTAAATAAGCTGCGGCAAAAAATCTATGCCAAAAGGCCGCAATGAAAATTAAGACCTTAACCACTACCATACTGTTTCTTGCCCTGACTCTCTCCCTCAATGCCCAGGCGGCAGAAAAGGAGAGAGGGCAGGATTCCGCCCTCAACAACCTCATCAGTACGGCCCTGGCCAAAAATCCAGGTCTCCTGAGCGCCAGGGCTCGCTGGCAGATGTTTAAAGAGCGGATTATTCCCGCCGCCTCCCTTGACGATCCTCTGCTGTCCGTCGCCTTTAACAATTATCCCGTTGATAAATTCCGGGCCGACGAGACCCCCATGACCGGCAAGGTCATCAAATTGAGCCAGAAATTCCCCTTTCCCGGCAAACTGGCAGCCAAGGAGGATGCGGCCCGGCAATTAGCTCTCTGGTACAAGGGGGTGTATGAGGATCAACGCCTGTCCTTAAGCCGCCAGGTTAAGGATACCTGGTACAATCTGTATTTTATTGATAAATCCATTGAGATTACCCGCAAAAAAGCGGCTCTCATAAAAGACTTCATCAAACTGACGGAAACCAATTACGAGGTTGGCCGCGGTCTGCAGCAGGATGTCCTCAAGGCCCAGGTTGAGCATTCCAGACTCACCGACCAGCTCCTGCAACTGAACCAAAAACGCCAAACCAGTCTGGCCCGCCTCAATACCCTTATCAATCAGGCCCCCAACCATAAGCTGCCCGTCCCCGCCGCTCTCAAGCATCGGCCCATAACCATGAGTGCCGCCGAACTTCAGCGCCAGGCCCTCACAAAACGGCCGCTGTTCACCGCCTATAAGGCCTTGATGACCAGTTATCAGGCCAAAATCAACCTGGCCCGCCTCAATTACCGGCCGGATTTTAAGGCCGGAGTGGCCTATACCTTCCGGGAACCAATCGGCACCGCCTCTGACGGCACGGATTTCGCGGCCATCGAGATAGGAATGAATATTCCCCTCTTCCGGGCCAAGCGGGATGCCGCCCTCTCCGGAGCCAAAGCCGGACTGCGCCTGGTACGTCGCCAATACGAAAAATTCAAGGATCAAACCGCCTTTGAAATCCACGATGCCCTTAATGACATGAGCAAAAATCAACGCCAGGCAACACTTTATAAGACCGGCATAATTCCCCAGGCCAACCAAAGTTTCGAGGCCTCCATGGGGGCCTATCAGGAGGGCAAAGTTTCATTCCTCACCCTCCTCGACAATCTCATGACCCTGTATCGTTATGAGATTGATTATTACCGGGCCGCCAGCGACACCGAACACGATGCTGCCAGGCTGGAGGCCGCCAGCGGTGTAAATTCACTGTAATCCGGCAGGGTTATTCCCCTGTCATAAAACCATATTCCCCATTTCCCACGTAGGGCACTAAGGATAAATTATGCCGACTATAAACAAATACCATCTCATCGCCTTTTTTTGCGCCAGTTTTATCGTTTTCACCGGTGCGGTACCACCCTCCTTTCAGACACCGGGAGTCCAGGCCGCCGAAAAAAAGAGCGAACGAAAAATTAAATACTGGAAGGCCCCCATGGATCCCACCTATATCCGCAACAGCCCTGGTAAGTCGCCCATGGGCATGGATCTGGTGCCGGTCTACGAGGATGAGGCGCAGAGCGGTTCGGTAATCCGCATTGATCCAGTGACTATTCAGGATATGGGAATTCGCACTGTCCAGGTCAAGAGACGCAACCTGGATCATATAATTCATACCGTGGGCCTGGTGCGCTATGAAGAACCACTCCAATACTCTATCAACACCAAAATTTCCGGCTGGGTAGAGAAACTCTATGCCAACCAGAAGGGGCAGAAAATAAGAAAAGGTGAGGCCTTATTAAAGATATACAGCCCGGAGTTAGTGAGTACTCAACAGGAATTTCTCCTCGCCCTGCATAATAAAAAGGCCCTGGCCAACAACTCCTTTCAGGAAATTGCCCAGGGTGCCAGACAATTATTGGCAGCGGCCCGCCGCCGCCTGGAGCTTTGGGATGTCTCAAAAAAGCAGATTGAGACCCTGGAAAAGAATCAGAAGGTTCAGAAAACCATCACCATCTACTCCCCTTACAGCGGTATAATCACCCGAAAAGATGTCAACGAAGGCACATACGCCAAAGCCGGTACCGAGCTGCTGGCCATATCCGACATCTCCAGGGTGTGGATCAACGCAGACATCTATGAATCCGACCTCCCCTGGGTAAAGACAGGACTAAAGGCCATCGTTACCCTGCCCTTTGCCGACAGCCGTAAATTATACGGTAAATTAACCTTTCTCTACCCCTATATGGAGGCCAAAACCCGGACAATGAAGGCCAGACTGGAATTCGCCAATCCTGGAATGATCCTTAAACCGGATATGTACGTCAACGTCGAGATTATGACCAGACCCCTGCGTAACGTCCTGACCATTCCGGAAAACGCCGTTCTCAACTCCGGCACCAGCAAGACCGTTTTTATCGCTCTGGGTAAGGGTAAATTTGAACCCCGCCAAATCAAGACCGGGCTGGCAGGCCAGAACGGGTTAGTTCAGGTTCGTCAAGGCCTCCTGAAAAATGAATGGGTGGTCACCTCGGCCCAGTTCATGCTGGATTCAGAGAGCAACCTCCGAGCCGCGGTACAAGGCATGCTGGAGGTCAATAAAAAAAAGATGAAAATGCCAGCCGCTCCCAAGGCCGATAAAAAAGAAAATCTCAATGACCTCTTTTAAGGGAGCCCGCCATGCTTGAAAAAATTATCAACGCCTCCATCCGTAACAAATTCATGGTGCTGCTCTTAA
>VAPL010976819.1_pt1 | contig 11704 bp, 11 predicted proteins | sample 3395061 | NCBI WGS metagenome assembly VAPL01 (sample SAMN08290444, study PRJNA428436) | hydrothermal vent metagenome | isolation source: Deep-sea hydrothermal vent chimney 2 | place: Pacific Ocean: Juan De Fuca Ridge | depth 2182 m m
AATGAAATGGCGGTTGCTGAATAAACAAAACCGCCATTTTACCGCCACTTCCCTGTACAAACTATATTAAATCCTTTTAATATCAATGCTTTATTTGGTGGGGCGGGGGCTATCACATTAACAACATAACAAATTGTTTTAATAGATATTATTAAATGTTAATTTACACACATACCACCATATATACCACCAATTTATTTATTAATTCTGTCACGCTTACTCTTGTCGCTATTGTTAATCAATTCTTGATGTCATCAAACAACTCATAAAGCCTGTCCCTTACTGCTGAAAAATCTTGATCTGGATTTTTTAGCTTAAGATGATGCCAGGCAAAAGATTTCTTAATCGTTCTGTCGATATAATATTTAGCGTTTGATTTTCGCTCTGTATCACTTGTAATTGCAAGAATTTCACTCACTTGTTGAACTGTGTAGTTTTGATGATAAAGTCGTATACAAAGCATCCAGTCGGCTCTACTTGCATCATAGCCAGAACTGTATTTGTTTTGCATCACTTGATAAAATCTTGAGACCATATCTATCAGATTTTGAGTAATTTCTTTATTTTTTGGTAGGTTTTTTAACAGTTCAAGTCTTGTTTTATGCTGTGCCTGAGCTGTATCTATTCGCTCTTGAGCAATATTGATTAACTCAGAAAGCCCGGTTGATTCTTGCTGTTTAGCTGCTTTTACCGCTTTTCTGAGCAAAACAAATGGTTGCCTGCCTTTTGCATTATATTTTTGCTTTTGATTTGTGAAGCCTGCTAGTCGGCCAAAATGAGCGGTGTCAACGCTGGCAGGATCTCCCTCATATTTTTCAGCTAAAAGCCTACTGAGTTCTAATTTTAGTTTTTGATCTGTAATGCCAGTTTTGAGCCAGCATTGATGATTTTCCGGGCTAGTTTCAGTAATAACAGCAGGAAATATTTTATTTTCAATTAATTGATCAATAAAATAATATTCTAAATCATCAATCAGTATTAGATCGCTGTTTGTATCACGCGCAGGCCTGATAAAAATATCTTCTCCTTTAAAATTTTTAGCTTGTAAAAATTTAAAATTCTTATTGATGATCTCTTCTGCTGTCCATGTTCTAACCATCATTTTACCGCCATTTTTTGTGTTTTTATCTCGTTTAAAAAGACCAACATCAAAAGATAAAGAGCCTGAGCCGTTGTGACTCATGGCTTCGAGTTGTCTTTTTGCAACTTGCTGGCTTCTGCTACACGCGCCCCCCGAAAAAGATGGGGAAAAAGATTTGGTCCTGGTCCTGGTCATCGCTAACTCATTTCTGCTGTTGCTTTAACTCCTGCGATATAACCCTCAAGCCACCAAAAAAAATTATTTTCTTTTGGTGTTGGGTATTCATCCAACATTTTTTGTAATTCTTCGATTTCAAAAGGTCCAATGTTGTTGATTTTAGCTTCCCATTCCTCAATTTTTTTAGACATTTTTTTACTCCTATTTTTTTTAATTAACACCTTTATTTTATCACGTCAATACACTTAAAACAAACATAACTATTTGATTTTATTATAAATATGATTTTATAGTTGTGTTACCAAACTTTATGATTTATTTTGTTTTTTTAACTACACTTTGTGCTGTTTTAAAATGCTCTATTTCTTCTGTCAACGTCTCAATTTTAGCTGTTAATAGTGATGATCTACTGTTCTCTTCATTCGCTTGTATGCGCCACTCTTGCTCCTGGTTTTTTGATTTTTCTAGCTGAGTTTTAAGTTCGTCCTGGTCTTTTTTTGATTCAGATAATCTTGTTTTGTAGTCTGTTATTTGATCAATATGAGCTTCAAGTTTTGCTTGTGCGACTGCTGCACTTTGTTCAGCTGCAATTTTTTCAACTGATGATTTTGACAACTCCATTTTTGTTTTTTCAAGTTCTGATTTTAATTCAGACGTTGCACCTTTTTGTATCTCAACATGATTTAATGCTTGAGCAAGTTGTACTCTTGCTGATTCAGTCGTTTCTCTTGCTTGTGCCAATTCAGCTTTCAACAACTCGATTTCTTTTGCTCGCTCGTCTGACAAAGCAAATAAAACTTGATTATCATTAGATAGCGTCTGATTGCTTTTTGTCAGCTTGTCGTTTTTTTCTTCAAGTTTTTCTCCGATTTTTGCAAGCTCTGTTGTTTCTTCTTCTGCATTCTTTAGCTTTTTTTTCAGTATTTCATGCAGATTATTTGCATGATTTTTTAACTCCGATTTGATCGTGTTCTGTAATTCATTTGACAGCTCAATACTATGCTCACCTTCCGCCGGTTGTTCTTCCCTGATTTTTTTCAAAAATCTGTGAATTGTATTGGGTGAACCTGTGCCCAGCTCATCCCTGATTTTTTTAATCGTTGATGATTCGCCACGGGCTGTTATTGTATCCACCGCGTTTTTCACATCTTCAAAAGTTACGCCTTTGCCTGCCATTTTTTTTACCTTTTTTATTGTATTAAAGACAATATCTATTATACAGAATACACTATATAATACAATACAGAATACACTATAATATGATACAGTTCACAATTTATATTCATTGAAAAGTCCTGGTCTGTCAAGCCGGTTTTTAAAAATCGCAGAGGCTCCGCCGGCTCCACCGGTGGAAACTGCTATTTTTAAAAAGCTGCTTGATCAGTGTAGAAAAAAATAAGCTGTCGCAAGCTCCGCACTTCTCCATGTGCGGGGGTTGCCTTTCTGGCGAAGAATGGGGGTTTGGGGGCAGAGCCACCATTTAGAACAATGCTTTGTTTTTGATCTATGGATTTTGTAAAATTCCATTTCTTTTTTTGCTTTTAGAAAAACATGATACTTTTTTTGCATGATGTTTTTTTTGCAAAAGGGATTGCAGTGTAAATTAAATTATATCAATAGCTTACAAGCACTTAGTAAAAAAGATTTGGAGTGAAAACGGAAAATTCTTTTTTGCTTAGTGATTGTTGCTAGTGATGTGATTTGATTGCAACGAAAAGCCCGTTCGCTTGCGATTTGCCAATATATTTATATTTATATTTCTATTTATATTTATATTTCTATTTCTATTTCGTGATTATTTTGTTTATTTTCAATATGTTGTGATGAATAATCTTGAGAGAAATCTTTAGCATCTGAACGAGACATTGCAACATTAAGATCAATTAAAGTTTCTTCATCTGCATAAATTGTTGTTTCTTCTCGCGCTCTTGATGCCGCAACATAACTCCATTCTCTTCCGCTCAAGCTTTCATGCGATAAAACAAAAGCACGATCAACTGTTGCGCCCTGGCTTTTGTGAGTCGTCACAGCGTAGCCGTGATCAACGTGATCATATTGATCTATAGCAATTTCAATTGTTTTACCTTTATCAAATTTAACACTTAAACGCTGTTGTTCGTTATCAATAGATTCAACTGTTCCCACATCACCATTTTGAATTTGCATCTTCTTATTATTACGAGTCATCAATATTCTGTCATTTTCTCTAAATTCACGATTATTAATATTAATTGACTCTTTACCCAAATGCTCTTCTAAAGACTGTCTAGCCGCCTGATTTAATTGATAAACATCTGATTTTGTAGCTGCTAAAATTAAACTGTTTTCAATATTATCAGGTGTTTGATCAACATACTTTCTCCAATTTTTTATTAAAACTTCAATTGTTTTTTCATGAGAACTTGCACTTTTTAACAAGCCTCGCTCGTTGTACATTTCAAGCGCAAGAGCGGCTTCACCTGCTGCAAATAATGAAACGGCTTGTCTTGCCCAACTTTCATTTTGTCGTCTGATTTCTGTCAGTGAAGCGGCTCCAATTTCGCCGCTTAATCCACGAAACGCAGCACCTGCATCAATGGGTTGAAGCTGTTTTGAATCACCAACAAGCACAACTTTAGCTTGTGCTTGTTCAGCATAATCTAAAATTCGTTGCAGCTGACGACTGCCAACCATTCCAGACTCATCAATAACGATAACCGTATGATTATCAAGCTGTTTTTTATCATCATCTAATTCAGCAAGCAAGCTGTGTAAAGTCTGCGATTTAATACCTGCTGATTCTTCTAAGCCAGCTGCCGCTTTGCCTGCTAATGCTGCACCTTTGACTTTTTTACCATCCGCTTCATAAGCCGCTCTTGCTGCATTCAATGCGTAACTTTTGCCTGTGCCTGCCATGCCTTCCACAACCGCCACTCCAGCTTTGGAGGTAATATGCTCAAGCATATTTTGTTGTTCATTTGATAAGCCTGGTGCAGATTTATAAGCTGCTTGCATTGCTTGATCTGACACTTGATGCTGTTCATTTTGTCTCTGCTTAGATTGCTCAAGAATTAATTTTTCAAGCTCAAACATTTCAAGACTTGTGAAACGAAGGTTGTTATTTTCATCAGTCAGAATAATAGTGTTCTCATTTTTGATGATCTCGTTATAATATTGTTGAGCATCATCAATTGATAACACGCCCTGGGCATGTTCAAAAACAGCTGTTTTAAGTTGTGATTTACTCACTGTTGATCTATTTTGAGTGAGTTCGAGCCAAAAGTTTTCAGGTGCAGGCATTGAGCGTTTTTGTTGTTCTTGTTGTCTGATTTCCTCGATTTTTTCAGCTGTAAAACCATGTTCAGCTGCTTCTTCTGTCCAGCGATTTTTAAGTACCTGTTGTGTAATCTCCGTCTTTTTTTTACGCGTCGTTAATGCTGCTATTTCTGCGCTTTTAGCTGATGCCCACCCGTTTTTAGACATACTATCAAGCACTTGTGCGCGACGTTTTGACCACTTTTTTATTAAAGCATCAGGTACTTCTTTAATTTTAAAAGATTTCTTGTCACGCTCAATATCAAAACCCATTTCCTGCAATTTGTTTGATAAAGCAACGCGATATAGTGTTCCGACTTCCATTTTTAATTTAAAAAACTCGCGTGATTGAACACTACCCCAGCTGCCATCATCTCTTTGCGCCAAATTCATTACTAAATTATGACTGTGAAGTTGAGGGTCTTGCTCTCTGCTTGTCGCGTGATTAAAAGTTGCTGCAACAAGTTTTGCTTGTTCTAATTGCTGTCCGCCTTTTCCTCTTCGAGCCGCTATGCCGCCATTTTCTTGCAAGTAATTCATTGCAGATTTAACGGCTTCATCATGCGCTTGCTGTATCTGTTGCCTTAAGTTTGTTTCCCCAATAGCCCATATTGCTGAAACCGATTTGGGCGCAGAAAAGGTTAAATCCCAGCCAGCTCGCCGCTCTGATTTTGGCTTTTGTCTATATAATAAAGAGTCTCCTTTTTCGTCAAGTGCTAATAATATTCGAGCAAAATCTTCTTTATTGACTTCGCCGTTTAAGCCTAAAGCAACTGCTCCTGCACCCAACCAGTTGCCTGGCTCGCCGCTCGTATAATAATCTTCGTTCGGATTTGATGCGTTTTCAGTTGTTAAATGATCACTAAAGTATGAAGCCGCTCCGCCTGCCGTTTTTGCTGCTGATATTGAAAGCATTAATTAAACACCATATTCATAATTTTATTATGTATTCTGTATTGTATTGTGTATTGTGTATCGCTATTAAATATCATACTCTTCTTCATCTTCTTCTAGCTGTCGTTGATTGATGATTTTGACTTGTAGACCTGTCTCTTTAAGCATTGTCTGAGCAGTGCTTAACTGTTCAGATATACCTTTTATTTCTAGCAGTATTGAAAACGGTTCAGGTACAATAGCATCAACAATCGCATCAGTTACCATATCGCTGCCGACATCATCAGCGGCGGCTTCGATAGACTCTTCAGCAAGCGACTTAAAGCCTGCTGAAGTGGGCCAAACAAAATGATCAATGTGTCTTTTTTTGTTTTTATTGCTCATTTAACTGAGTTCCATTTCCTGCTGTTTCTGTTGCTGTTGTGGAGCGGCTTCTTGCTCTTTTGCAGTTACGTGTTCAGTTTGAAAATCTTGATGCATTGTTTCTATTTTGTCACTTAAATTATCGCCTTTTTCTGTTTCAAAAATAGCAGCTTGCGCTTTAAAATCTGCTGTTTTTTCGTCGATTAAAGTTGTAAAATTGGTCATTTTTTCAGTGTTGTTTTCAGCTTTTATTTTAGTTGCAACTTCATTAGCAACTTTATAAAAATCTTGAATATCATGTTCAAGTGAATGCATCAATTTAATATCTTTATCATGTTGCTGTGTTTGTTGTTTATCCTGTTGCTGTTGCTGTTGCTTGGGTTCTTGCAAGTTAGCCGCTGTTGATTCTGTTTCTGTTGTAGCTGTGCTTATACCCATAATTTTTTTTATGTAACTTTTTACTTTGTTAAAAAATGCTCCAATTTTTTCACCCACTTTTTTGAAAAAACCTGGCTTATTTTCTTGCTCAAGCTCCTTTTTTTGCTCTGTTTTATTTGTCTCTTTTATCTCTTTTATTTCATCTTTTGAGTTGTTAATTTTCTCTTTTAATTTATCAATTAAATCAAGCTTTTGATCATCATATCTAGCTGATGAGATTGCTTTTTTATCTGATGAAAAAGAAGATTGATTGTTTAAATAATCTAATTTTTCAGAAATTTTGTTGACTGCATCTTTTAACTTTTGAGATATATCAACGTTAGCTGCTGCTGAAAATTGTTGCCTGCTGCTTTTTTCGATTTGCTCTATTTCTTGCAAGTCTCGCTTTTTTCGAGCTGCAAATTCTGCTTCATTATTTTTAATTTGTGTGACTTTCATTTTTGATACCTCTTAAATTATTTTTCTGTTGATGTTTGTATTTGTGTTGTGTTAAGCAATTTATCAATGTCGTTGTCTGTTTCACAATGTGTAACTGAATAAACAGCTGCACAAGAAATTGCAATTAAATAAAACATTGCAATGAGAATATCTTTTCTGTTTTCTTTTAACCTTTTAAATAATCTTTTAAAATTAAAAAAATTATTTATTGCTTGTCTAATTTTGCCGTATTCGACTACTTTCATAACTACTTTCATAATTTGTTCTCTTTTTAACGTTAGCTGCTGCTGAAATTTGTTTGTGATAAATGTTTTTTTAACTTGTTATTTCATCTAATGTTTCATCAAAGTTCTCCTTATTTTTTTGTTTTTCGTTCGCAATAATTAAATCTTCAGAAGATGGCCAGCCGACCTGTGTCCAGCGAGCTGCTTTTGTCGCAGCTCTTCGTTCGTGTTTCTGCGATTCTGATAAGTGCTTTGCTCTTATTAAATAAACAAAATCATCACTTGTAAAAACTGCAACTTGTACGCCTTTTTCGTTTACATTAAGAAGTCTAGAAAATTCATCTGTGCGAAAAACCGGTAACTCTTGTTCAATCCACTGATCTGTGCGCTGATTTCCACCTGCCGCTGATTGCTGCAAGCTAACGCTTGGTTGATATGTTTTGACGCGCTTGTTACCGAAAATTTTTGAAAAATATTCTGCTGTTTCTTGTCCATTTATTCTGCAAATTATGTAAGTGCCAAGGCTCGACAGCCAGGTCTGTGTAGTTTCCTGTCCATATATTTTTCTCAGCTGACTTATATCTTGTACACCAAGCACGATTCTAACGCCTTTGCTTCTTCCGATTTCAATAAGTGTGCCGAAATCTTCAATTTTTCCGAACTGTACAAATTCATCACAAAAAATTTGAATCCTTCGTTTGTTTGCTCGAACATCTGTAATTTCAGGACTTGTGATCACTCGCGTTATATATGCAAAGATTGCTTGTGTTAAAGCGCGTTGAAGCTCGCTGTGTGCGCCGTTTCCCTGTATCACAACTGTTTGCCTGTTTTCTTCATCTAAAAGCCAGCTTCGAAAACTGAATTTTTCTTGTGTTTTGCATCGTGAATAAGCATCAGCAAGATTGAAAATTGGTTTCATAAATGCAATCAGATTTATCATAATGCTTTGTGTTGTCTTGCTTTGCATATCTGCTACAAGTGCTGAATACTCCGGCGTGTAGCGTTTTACTGTTTGCTGTATTTCACTGTCTCCCGCTATCATAATGTCAGTGATAAAGCCGAAATCCCAGTTTTTTGAATTTTCTTTTTGCGCTCTGATGATCATAGCTTCCAAGATCGCACGCGCTGCGTTGCCCCACAGCGGGTCTTTTTCGCTGACTTCAATTGTTGCAGCTGCAAAACTTTTTGCATCGTGTCGTGTTTGTATATCAGAAGCCACGTCCCACGCGGCTCCGCGAGAATCCCAGGGCGCAATTAGAATAAATTCGTTTCTTAATGTTTTTGTGAAATCGCTTTTATTGTCGAGTATTAAACACTTATCTTTTCGATTAATCGCTTCATCAATATAATTGCGCATGACTGTTGTTTTACCACCACCTATGCTGCCCGCAATCAAAATATGTCGAGTTTCTCTGTCTTCTGAAATTTCAAGCTTTTGATTATCTGTTGTTTGAATAAGTGCAAGTCCTCTTAATCCCCATTTTTTTTCTTCATTCATTTTTTTAATAAACATTTTTATTGCATCATTATTAGATAATAATTTTCGTCCCGTAATGTAGATTTCACTTGATAATGAATTTGATTCATTAAAATATAATTGTGAAATAATAACTGTTGTTATTGTTGCACTTACAACACTTGAAACATTTAATATTAGTTCTAGTTTATTTGAAAAAACATAATAATGATCATTTAAATTTATATGCAATAAATTTAAAAATGGAATGTTATCTATAATAGTATTTAATGCTGTTTTAATATCATAGCTATCTATATAAAGCCATGCTGACAATACTGATAACAATATTAATATAAAGAGTATTACACCAATAAAAATATAATACGTTAAGTCAGCAGTCGGCTGAGCTGGTTTTGTTGTTGCTGTTTGTCCAAAAATACTCATTTTTCACCTTTTAAATAATATTTAAAATAGTATTATTTTATCATTAAAAAGCTGTACACCTAAGTCAAAAAAAATTTAAATAATTAATTTAAATGTAAAACTGCGAACTAAATCATGTAAAATTTTTGAAAAAAATTTTAGGTGTGTCAGGTGTGGTTATAAATATTTCTGTCTTAGTTAAACAATTTCAGTATATCATTGAAAGACATATATTTTTATATAAATTACATATCAAAAACAGCATTAAAACAATATCAAATATCGTTAAATCATGTGATAAATTAAAATAAATAAGCAATACAATATCAATAGAGTGTCAACAAAAGTGGATTATTAAAAATAATATCAACATATATCAAATAATGTGATGTACAGCACAATTTAAGGTAATTGTGCTTACCAGTATTTTAGTAACTCTCTATAATATAGTTTTTAATAAAATATTAATTAAGGTTAATAATAATGAATAAAAATAATTTGAATTATATTGAGTTTGAAAAAGTTTTGAGCAATATTGATGATAAAAGCCCACCTCTTTGGAGATATATTGTCACTAACTTTGAAAAAATTATTTCAGCACATGAAAGAGGAATGACGTATAAAAAAATGTCTGAGTCTCTGAAAGTTTCTCAACGCTCATTTTCAATTGCGTTAAAAAAAGCAAAAGCAGAACGTGAAAAGAAAAATGAAGTTGAATTAAAAAAAGTGGATTTAAAAATCAAAAACACTCAGAGCAATTTACCCCCGCCGCCTGGGATAAAATCAGTAAATAATGATTTTATCCCGGGTGTTAAAAAGATTTAATTAATTATTATTGGAGATAGTATTATGAAAAAAGTTATATTTGTGCATGGCGAAAAGGGCGGCAGCGGTAAATCTGTTGTATCAAGTATTATTGTTGATTTTTATATTAATAAAAAATCAAAATTATTATTAATTGAAGGTGATAACTCAACGCCTGATGTTGCAAGACGTTTTGCTAATGATCCAAGGGTTGATTGTGTACAAACAACCCTTGGTGGTGATGATTCAGTTTCAGCAATTTCAAATATTATTAACTTTGTTGATAATAATGATTGCGAACGTGTTGTTATTAATTTGCCCTCGAGGGCATCAGATACGATTGACCCACTTGCTGTTGATCTTATCAAACCCTCTTTTGAAGCATTAGAATTTGAAATTGTTGTTCTGTTTGTTGTTGCTGAAAAAATTGATTCACCGCTTCAAGCCGCGGCATCGCTGCAAAACGGATTAGCAAGTATTGCAGATCAACGCATTGCAATATTGAATGAAAAAAGTAGAAGCATTAGTATTGAAAATTATGCCTGGGCAACGAATCCGGAATCGGGGCGTGAAAAGTGGCTAGAAAGCGGTGGACAAGAAGCTCATTTGTCACATTTACACGAAAGAGTTCTTTCAATCACAGAAGATGCAGCATATAGCGATTATTTGAATAGCATCAATATTGCTGAGAGAATTTTGTTGAAAAGGTGGCTAAAATCCGGTTTTGAAATAGGTGATTTAATTGAGCAAGAATCTGATGTTGCTGTTGATGCTAAGGTAGCTTAAATGGAATTTAGAAATGATTTCGAAGATGAAAAAGAAACTGATACGCAGCACGATCATTCTATAGCAGCAACATTTGTTGCTGCGGTTGATGAAAACATTAATGTTGAAGAAATAACATTATCAAAAGTATCCGATAAAACAGCAACAGAGTTGATGAAAATCGGCAAAAAATATAATCTCAAAGAAAACGACCCCTGTTGGCTTTTCGCTGATGTTCTATTAACAAATAGTGAAATATCAACAAAAGCAGCAGAAGCGTCAAAAATCGCAGCTGATGAAGCGCAGCGAGCTGTTATGAAAAAATTTGATGATGAGTCTGAAAAAATAAGTAATGCTCTAAGCGAGCGTCTCACGTCGTCTGTTAATCAATTTTCACTTGATTTTGAAAAAGAGCAAAAAAAAATTGTAACGGAGCTTCAATACATTGCGCAAGATTTTGAAACAAAAAAAATCGGCTTGAAAAAAACGACTGTCAGCGTGATTTTTCTCTCAATAGCCGCAAGTACATGCCTTGGCTATTTTTTGGGCTCAGGTAGTCAAATAAAGCTCATGAATGATGATATTTTGCTCAATTCTCAAAATTATCAAGCTGTTGTTCAAAGATATAACAAGCTTTCAAAAAAGCAGCGCAAGACTGTTGACAAATTATTGTTTCAATAAAAACCTCCTCACTTCACCAATTCTTTTCTTTACCAGTGCGATAGCACTGGTCTTTTTCGCTTAAATCGCGATAGCGATTTGCGCGCGCGTGTGAAAATTGAATAGTGCTCTTTTTAAAAGCTTTTTAAGAGAGCGCGTTTTTTGCGCTCTCTATAGGATAATAATATAGTGATTTTTTAATGAAACGCTGTAGAGCTTGTCAGACGTGCTCTACAGCGTTTTTTTTGCTTGTTTTTTAACCCCTGAAACTGCGATGAATAACCCCTGAAACTGCGATGAATAACCCCCTAAACTGCGATGCCCCCCCCCAAAAAAGACAAATAAAAACGGCAACGACTGCCAACAATAAAAAAATATTTTTTTATTTTAAAAATCAGTTGCTTAACATCAAATATGACAAAATAAATTTGATAACACAGGTATATTATCAAATTCTATTTTCGTGTGTCTTAACAGTTTTGAAAATCACTGATAAGATTTAATTAACAAAAAAAAGGACACGATAGTGTTTAATAAAGCATGTTCTTATTAATATTAATGAACTACGAAAAAAAAAGGTTAAAAAATGAAAATTATTAAACTAGAAGAAGTTGTTAAAAAAACTTCAGTGAGTAAAAGCACTATTTATGAAATGATCAAACGAAAAGATTTTCCCGCGCAGAT
>VAPL010139887.1_pt1 | contig 11699 bp, 10 predicted proteins | sample 3395061 | NCBI WGS metagenome assembly VAPL01 (sample SAMN08290444, study PRJNA428436) | hydrothermal vent metagenome | isolation source: Deep-sea hydrothermal vent chimney 2 | place: Pacific Ocean: Juan De Fuca Ridge | depth 2182 m m
AGCGCCAGCTTTCATGGCGCGCACGGCGGTGGTGACATCGCCATGTCCCGTCATGAGAATAACTGGCAGTTGAATGTGCAGTTTGGGTAATAAAATTTGTAACTCAGGGCCAGTCATGTCGGGCATGCGAACATCCAATAACAGGCATCCTGGGCCAGTTTGATCATACTCGTTGAGAAAATCTTGAGCGGTTGCGTAAGTTTTTGATTCAAAATTAGCTGACCGCATGACCATGCTTAATGATTTACGCATGGCATCGTTATCGTCCACAATATAGATGGTTGGTTTTGTCGTCATAAATCTCTCGACTTTAAAATGAGTATATACACCATATCGTCCTGAAGTGGGATGTGAAAATCATAGTGTAGGGTATTGTTGATTATAGTGGTAGGGTAAAACAAAATGTCGTGTCTTGTTGCTGGGTTTGTTTTATCCATAATTGGCCACCATGTGAATCAATGATTGATTGACAAATTGACAGTCCCAGTCCCATCCCCTCGGGCTTAGTCGTAAAGAAAGGTTCAAAGATTTGGTTTATCAATGTGTCTGGTAGCTCTGGGCCATTATTGGTAATTTCGATAGTGACGTGATTATCGGTGACTTGTAATGATTTAATGGTAATGATTTTATCGGGGAAATGAGTGTTTGTCATTGCCTCCATGGCATTACGGACTAGATTTAACATGACTTGCTCGATTAATACTTTATCGATATGAAGGGTAGGGATTGATTGATCGAGCTGGCAGGTAATGTCAATGTTATGTCGCTGACGATCACTCGTCATGAGTTGTAATACTTCAGAAATTAATTCATTGATATTGCACTCATTGAACTGCAAGGCGCGTTTGCGAGTGAAATCTCTTAAATGAGTAATGATTTTATTCGCCCGCTTGGCTTGTCCTGCGATTTCTTGAAGGACGTGGGTAATATCCTGGTCTAACATTTTCCCCGATTTATGTAAACGCATGCTGGCATCACAATAGTTAGCAATGGCGGAGAGTGGTTGGTTGAGCTCATGAGAGATTTCACTCGTCATCTCACCAATCATGGTTAACCGTGACTCATGTGCCATCGTTTGTAAACGTTGCTGGATATGTAAATCTTCGCTTTTTACTGGGGTAATGTCACTTATGAGTAAACAAAAGCCATTGACTTTTCTTTCGGCTGAAAAACTTGGAATGAAATTGACCATGACATCACAACTTATATCGGGTTGGAATGATAATTTCAGTTCTGATTTAACTTGTTCGCCGGCTAATACGGCTTCAATCAGTGGTTGCAGGGTTTGGTAGGCCGAATCGCCATAGACCTCTTTGATGTGTTTGCCGTTAATTTGTTTGTCGGTTAATGAAAGCCACTGGTAATGACATTGGTTATGAAATCGATAGCGTTGCTGGGGGTCGATGTAGGCGATTAATGCGGGTAGGGCATTGGTGATTAAATGCAATTGATGCTCGCTTTCGCATGGTGTCATTTTTACTTTCATTTGATGATGTCGGTGGCGTAATGGTGGGCTGTTGTGGCTGGTTACGGAAGGGCAAGGTGAGTGTGAATGATGGGGATTCAGCTGTTCATGCTGTTCACTAATGCTTGGTTTTTTAGTATTTTTCATAAGGAAATTACATTGTTGTTTAGCGCATGTGTTGCTATGTGGATGAGTCGATACATATTGGTGCGTTATGTTAAATAAGGTTGGTGGGTTAAATTATAGTTTGTGCGAAAGTCCCTATTTTCCATTGTTGGGAAGGTAAATCAAGTGATTGCCTATTTTTTCTGGAAGTTTCTGTTGGTGATCAAGGTTTTGTCGTGTTCTTGATCAAAGTGAGCTATAATTCTGCGCACTTTGCACCGTGGATCAATTTCTTTCCCAACTTGTCATAGATAAACATGAATACATCTGAAAACCTCTCTTCGCCGAAAATACCATCGTCTGAGTCGCTCATTGATTTCCCATGTCACTTTTCCATCAAGGTGGTCGGCAAAGGCTTGCATGATTTTGAGTCGGTGGTGGTGGATATTGCCAGTAAACATGCCCCGTTATCGCCTGAGACGGTGAAAACCCGAGCCAGCCGAAGCGGTAATTATCTGGCCGTGACGGTGACGGTGTATGTGCAGACTAAATCCCAAATTAATTTTATATATCAAGATCTTACCGAGTGTAAACGGGTGCTGTGGGCGCTTTAAGCCAAACCGCTAATGGGTCGCCGATGACGGTGCGCCTGTTAGGCCTATGTGATTATTCTGCTATTTTTGACGAGATGCAGCAATTCAGCACACAGCGCGATGCCGCCACCCCGGATGAAATCTGGTTGTTACAACACCGACCGGTATATACCTTAGGCCGCAATGGCAAACGAGAGCATATAATCAACTCGCAGGATATACCTGTGCTGCAGGTGGATCGTGGTGGGCAAGTGACTTATCACGGGCCTGGGCAATGGGTGGCTTATGTTTTGTTCGATGTACGCCGAGCGGGTTGGGGGGTGCGACAACTTGTTACGGCGATGGAACAGGCGGTCATCGAGTTGCTGGCGGAATTAGCCATTGAGGGACAAGCGCGGCCCGATGCGCCAGGGGTTTATGTCAATGGTGATAAAATTGCGTCATTAGGCTTACGGGTAAAAAACGGCAAAAGTTATCATGGACTCAGCCTTAATGTGGATATGGATTTAACACCGTTTGATGGTATTAACCCCTGCGGTATGGTGGATCTGAAAGTGACTCAAATTGCGCATTTTTCTCCATCAATCAAGATGGATGACGTGGGTCAGCAACTCGTTAAGCAGTTCCATCGGCATTTAGTTGTTAGCGATATTGGTTCCTCCAAACAAAACGTTAAATCCGGCCGCATCGGATGATGCCTGCCTGAGTCCCCGCAAATTTTAAAGAGAAGCGAATGAAAATTCAACAACCCCAACATAACCAACCGAAACCCAACAAAGAACGCGGTGCTGACAAGGTGGCGCGTATTCCCATCAAAGTGACGCCTACCGTCAATCCAAAACGCAAACCCGCCTGGATACGCGCACAATCACCGACGCATCCGGCGGTAAAAAAACTCAAAGAAGTGTTACGCGAAAACAAATTGCACACCGTGTGTGAAGAAGCCTCTTGTCCAAATCTGGGGGAATGTTTTAGTCATGGTACGGCGACGTTCATGATTATGGGTGATGTTTGTACCCGCCGATGCCCATTTTGTGATGTGGCACATGGTCGTCCTGCCCCGCTGGACTGTGATGAGCCTGCCAATTTAGCACGCACCATTAGTGCGATGGGTTTGAACTATGTGGTGATTACCTCGGTGGACCGGGATGATTTACGTGATGGGGGCGCGGCGCATTTTGTGGCTTGCATACAAGCGGTCCGCGAGGCTTGTCCGGACACCAAAATTGAAATATTAGTCCCCGACTTTCGAGGGCGCATGGATGTTGCTTTAGATATCTTGCGCCAAGCGCCACCGGATGTGTTTAATCATAACCTGGAAACCATACCTCGCTTATACAAGCAAGTGCGTCCGGGCTCTGATTATGCCTTTTCACTCAAGTTGATTGACCGGTTTAAATCACTTTTTCCAGAGGTACCGAGTAAATCCGGTCTTATGCTGGGGGTGGGTGAAACCTTGGATGAAGTTCGTGAAGTTATGCAAGTCTTGCGCGCTCATCAATGTGATATGTTGACCCTCGGGCAATATTTACAGCCCAGTTTGCACCATCTTGCGGTGGAGCGTTATGTGACACCCGAAGAATTTGAAGAACTTGCTGTCTTTGGTGAACAGCTTGGTTTTGCCAATGTCGCTAGTGGTCCGATGGTGCGATCCTCTTATCATGCGGATCAACAAGCGGCGGGAGGGGATTGAGGTAGATTTGATTTTATATTTTTGATCACTCGAAATGGTTGACGGATACGTTTTTTAAAAGGAAGCATTTACCATGAAGTTAGCACATGTCGTGAGTTGTTGTGTTTTGATGGGGTATGGTAGTTTGGTCGGTGCCATGTCGCCGGTGGTAGAAGACTCGGCTGAAGCCATCAACGATCGTGAACATGTACAGCAATGTGTGCCTATGGGGCAATGGGTGGAGGGCAAAACACTTAAGCCTCTCACCCAAGACGTGTTATTAAAACGCTTGCTCGATAATCGCGTGGTGATCTTAGGCGAAGATCATAATAATGTTGAACATCATCGGTGGCAATTACATACCATTGCCAAACTTTATGCACGGTATCCCAATATGGTATTGGGCTTTGAATCTTTTCCACGCCGTGTGCAGCCCATTCTTGACCAATGGGTGCAGGGTGAGTTAACTGAGCAAGCCTTTTTAAAAGCGGTCGATTGGGAAACCATCTGGGTGTATAACGCCGATTTTTATTTGCCCATGTTTCATTTTGCCCGCATGAATAAAATTCCCATGTACGCGATGAATGTGACTCGTGGGCTGGTATCGTTAGTGGGGAAAGAAGGCTGGGTAAATATCCCGGAAAAAGACCGGGAAGGGGTGACCGATCCTGCCGCGCCCGACCAGGAATACATGGAAATGCTCGCGGAAGTGTATCGCCAGCATGCGACGGGTATGACGAGTCATGGACACGGGAGTGACCCAGAAGCCGAGCCGGAGGAAGAAGCCCCTAAAGCTGTGGATTTAACCGATCCGGGTTTTTTGCGTTTTGTGCAGGGCCAGCAACTTTGGGATCGAGCCATGGCGCAAGTCGCCCACGAGGTGGTGAGTCAGGATAAAGACATATTATTTGTGGCGGTGATGGGGGCTGGACATATCATGGGTGGTTCCGGGGTGCCGCATCAATTAGCCTCGTTGGGTACGGAGAAAAATATTTCATTGTTGGCTTGGGATGGGGTGATTGATTGCGAGCAATTATCACAAGGCTTAGTGGATGTGGCTTATGGCACGGCACTGTATGAAGAAGCACCAGAAAAAGTAAAACCACGCATCGGCGTGTTTTTGGAACAAGCGGAGCAGGGTGTCAGCGTATCGCGGTTGGTGAAAAAGAGTATTGCCGAAGCCATCGGCATAAAGCCCAATGACATTATTAAAACGGCGGCAGGCAAACCCATGGAAACTATATCTGATGTCGTGAAGGTGGTGCAAAACACCGCCTTTGGTACTTGGTTACCACTAACGATTATCCGTGGTGATAAAGAGATCGAAATGGTGGCTAAATTTCCCGCGGTGGTTATCGACGATGAATAATTAACCCGTTTCGATGGATGGCGCGAATGAATTTTGCGCATTCGCGTGTTTTAATCGGCTAGCAATGGAGAAATAGCAAGCCTTGGTTAAAGTGCCTGGTGTGAATGGTCGAAAGAAGTTTAAGATCATTTTTCATTAAGGCGTTAACATTTTGCGATTCGATAATCTTAAACTCAGCATTGGTTCTGCTGTGACTTTGCAAGCGCAAAGTGATCCGTCTAAAACACTGGCGATGAATGTGTTAGGTATGTTGCCAAAGCAAAGTGTTTTAGTGGCTCCGTATGCTGCCGTGGTCGGACAAAAATTGCACCTCATGGAAGGGGATAAGTTAATCGCTCGTTTTCAATGGCACGACACTAAATACGCCTTTGAAACGCAAGTGAATGTCGTCCAGAATGAACCTTTTGAATATTATCATTTAGCCTTCCCGGATCGTATTTCCGGGGTTTTATGCCGAAAAGTGATCCGTAAAAAACCACCCCGTGGACGTTATGATTTTTCCTTAGCCATGTATGAGGCTGGCACTTCTTTTACCGCGAGTTTAACCGAGCTGAGTTTACAAGGCGCCACCGTGATTTCCCCGCTAAAACTTGGCGAGGTCAAAGATAGCTTTAGTATCGAATTGTGTCTTGACCAACAGGATAAAAAAATAACACTCCCCAGTCTTATTGGTTATATTAAACATGACGGTGACTTTTATCATCATGGTTTATATTTTCACAAATTGAGTGTCCGGGCGGATGAATTCATTGTTAATTATTTAGAAGATAGAGCCAATCAAACGCGGAGAAATGGCAAACCTAAGCTAGCGATTGTTAAATAAATTATGAGCTCTCGCGTGACAATGCCTATCGAGGTTTAGGTGTTTTCAGCCAGCCCTCTCTATCCTTCGACTTTGATTAATCGCGACCCATAAAGTGATAGTTTAACTTTATGGGTAAACATGCTAATCTGAATTCAATGACACGCTAATAACACCTCATAAAGTGTCAGCATAAATGATTAAATCATCTTACACTTTCATTGAACTGATAATCAATTAGCGATGAAAAAAATTTTGCTAACAAGCGGCTGTGGTTGGTTGATATTGACTTGTTCTGGATGCATGATCGAACAGGTCAAGCCGTGGGAGCGAGAAATTTTAGCAAGAGAAGACATGCAAATAGAGAACACTTCATTGGATTCGCTATCGGATGAAAAAATATTTTTTAGCAAAGAAGCGTCAAAAGGTGGACAGTCGCTTGGTGGCGGGGGATGTGGATGCAATTAAAGGCTCAGCCCTCAATACGCTACACCTTATCGACGGCGACTGCCTGCTTGTTATCAATGGATGGAAGTTTAGCTTTGGCCGAACCCCTGGCGGATTGGGAGTTCGAGGCCTCATACATGAGGTATGCTGAAGCCAATCGAATTACGGTGAATGAAAGTGTCATTACTGCAAAACGCGAGTTAGATAATACCTCCATTCGTGGCATCATTGTTTATGACAGTATGACGGGTGTCTCACCGAATGGCGCCGTGCCACCGAGTGGTAGCGCGCAAACCTATACCTCTCCTTCAGGCAGTGTGTTTCAAATTGCCCCTGATGAATTACCGGTTGATGAGTTTAAAGACCGCCGAACCGCCTTTTCTTTGGCGTGGTCACTACCGGTGACCCGCACTTTGCAAGCGAGTGTATCCGGTGCCTATTCGACAGAGATTGATTATTTATCCTACGGTAGTGAAGCTTCGCTAACTTGGGACATCAACACACGTTTGACAACCCTCGTGTCTGGAATTTCTGTCAATTGGGATACCAGTAAACCCATCGGTGGAATACCGACCGGCTTCATGCCTGGTTCAAATACGGATCGGTATCGAGAAGATAACAAGCTCATTGTTGATGGGATGGTGGGGATTAACCAAGTGATCAATCGTCGAAGTTATTTGCAACTCAACTATGGATTTGGTAAAGCCTCGGGTTATCTATCCGACCCCTATAAAGTCATCAGTTTTGTTCGTGGAGCCACCGGTGAGCCTATTGGTATCCGTGGTTATTATTTTGAGAAGCGACCAGATACTCGCACTCAGCAGAATATTTATTTACGGCTGGTTTCTCACATCAATGACACCACCTACCAGTTAGCTTATCGTTACTATGAGGATGATTGGGGGATTCGTTCACATACTTTTCATGGAAAATTTACTCTTTCATTGACACCCAAACATGTGATAGAGCCCACCATTCGGCACTATCGACAGCAAGCCGCCAATTTTTATCATTACGCATTGTATGACGGTCCAGGTGAGGGGGTATTGATGAGGGATGTGGTTAATGGATCACGCGGTTTGTCCTATGCCAGTGCCGATTATCGCCTGGGGGAACTCATCACTAATACCATTGGCCTGAAATATCTTTACCGATACAAGCAAGGGCATATCGGATTGCGAGTAAATTATTTACGACAACAGGATCAACGACGCCTATTCACCACGGTACAAGCCTGGATTAGTCAGATTATCTTTAAATTACGATTTTAGCTGGGGTCGGGAATGGGCGAGGTGATTCGTGCCTAGGGTTGGTATTTTCTGGTTCCCAGGCTTCGGTGTGGGAACCAGAAATTCTTAACTCATCAATAATGCGGAGGGGGTGGTTCCTCATGCTCAGAGGCAACCAGGGGTTGTGCCAGCGTTTTTAATTGTGTCTTTAACGTTTTCATGTTCTTTTCCAAATCGGCAATCTGAAATTGCTGTTTAGTCATGGCGTCATTAAGTGCGTCGATGGTGCTCTCCTGAAAAGCAAGGCGGGTTTCCAGCTCGGTTAATCTTTCTTCCAGAATCATGTCCTTATTTTAATTAATAAATATTTATGTTGCCCATTCTTCATTGCACTTTAATCGATGACTTTTCAACTAACAATGGATACTTATAACCAAAACCAAAATCAGTATCCAACACCACGGTGCCAGTAACAATCACTTGATCACCGACATTGGCTGTTTCGCTGCTAGTGACAATCAAATCATTGGTATCTTTGTCACCTGAGCCATCTTGCACATGCAGGAAATTACGCTTCAGAATGCCATTATTGACCTTGGTCACCTTTCCTTTGACTGAAACCTGCTTGTCTTTTAATTGGGTTTTTTCCAGATGCACAGCTTCTACTGTTTTGACTAATGTGTCCTCGGCAAAGCCCGGTGATGAAATCAATAAAAATAGGCTAAAAGTAATGATCAATCTTATACCACCCACACTATTCTCCTTCTGTTTATTGTCTTGTTTTTGCTCGTCGTCACTTTATACCACTATTCCAATTATTACTCGCTGTTGACCGATCGGTCTCAATCCCTTCTTAGTCAGGGCATGGTTCTAACCCCTCTTGACTTTTCAAAAAATCAAAAATTTCAAAGGGTTGCAAGAAATATTTTCTGGTCATTTTTTGCCCGAAAAAAGTTAGCTTTTTTTTGCTGAATTTTCCGTCGAATTTTGTTTGATTAACACACAATATTAGTTCATTTTTCAATCAAGAAGCTCGATTCCAGATACCCATTTTTCGATACCCAAAGACGACTATAAAGAATTTGATTGGCAATCACAAGTCCACTGTCTGGGAACGAGTTAAGATCTATGCATCACGAAGGAACCAGCGGGTTTGTCCTATACATAACGTAGGCTAAGGCTTCATGATACAGACCTGTTGCCTCGATTATCACTTGGTAATTATCGGATTGATTGTTAATTATTCATTGGTTTAATTCACTATGGAGTACTTCAATGGGCGATGCATTTTTTAACTATAATGATGAAGATGTTAGTGCATAAAGCAGAAGTTGTGAACGATTTTCATTGTGTGGGTCGTACGATTTTTTACTTGTAAAAATGACTGTTTTTTGGTAAAAGAGAGGTATCGCTTCAAGCTTATTAATCAGCGTATAATAAAATAACAGTGCTGAGAAAAAATAAATAAAGTTTGCCTAAAGGGGAGGCTAGAAACGGGGTTGGGGTGTCAAAAAAATGACAAATTTATCATACCTATTATAGGTTATTCATCGGTTAATTCCTTCCTAAAAAATACACATACAGTTAGTTTAAATTGATTTCAGAAAAAAATAGAGGGGTAGCGTGGATTAAGCGCAGCGAATCCACCATGACGTTGAAAACCAATGAATGCACTCTGGGCCTTGTCGTTATTTCCATGCCATATTGGCACGTTATTACATCGTTCATGGCTGAGGTGGATTCGCTACGCTTAATCCACGTTACTTGGGGAAAAGAAGACGATGCGATATTTTTTAATGATTTATCTTGAAGTCAGCTTAAACTGACCAAATACATAATAATAACAAATTAGTGGGTGGACGGGTGTTTTTAACATGAATGGAATATACCAGGAAAAAAAGACATGACCGCCGATGCCAATAGGAATAAATCTTTTTTTAATTATTCCAGAGTAGACAATCCATATCCTAAAAGACGATCCAAGACGAAAAAAGGTTCGTTGTCATTCATCCCCAAATTAAAAAGTTCGGAAGATAAAATTGTTTATGCACTGATGGATCAAGGTGTCTTGACGTATCATTCGTTGCTTTTAACCACCGGGCTATTGCCTGATGAATTAGACCCTGAATTAAACAAACTCATGGATGAAAAAAAAGTTTTCATCCAAAAAAATAAGAAAAAATCTGATGACTTAACCGGTCAGTTTTTTGTCTTGGAAAAATAATTACAAAAATTATCCAAAGGGTTTGCAGTGGAAATTTGGGAGTATTTTATTATTGCCGGGGTTATTATTTGCCTGGCCGTTCATGAAGCAAAGCGCGCTCGCTTTGATTTTTTATTAATTCCTTGGTGGAAAATAATACGCCATAAAGATTATTTTGGTGGTTCTTCTTTTCTTATTCACTATTTTTTGTCGTTGATTAAATGGATCGTTCTTTCTCTTTTTTTTAGTGTATTTATTCTTGTTCCCGTCTTTGAGCTAATCATAAAAGCAACCAATTTTAATGCGCTTTTTATTGGTAGTATTGTTTCCGTATTATTTTATTACCTGCTGTTAAGACGTATGCAAGACCCTGTGGAAGAACAAAATATCAAAGATTTTTTTTCATCAATACCATCTAATCGGGTGGAATTTGCTAAGCAGCTTATAAAGTTGACATTGTCTATTGTGCCGGATGTTATGAGAAAATTTTTTCAACCGCTGATTGATGCGGATGAAAGTATTGTCGATGGCTGTGTAGAGCTGTTGTATACCGAATATAGTGCAGGCAAAAGCGATATTATCCAAACGATTTATCGCAATTTTCCGAACAATCTAACGGACGATGCTCAGCGGCTAAAACAACAAGTGAAAGGGTTAAGGTTCAGAGGTGAAACCCAGCAGGTTTTATGTATATTAACAGAAAAAGTTAGGCGCTTAGGTTATATCTCTGCAAAAGTAGAAATTGATCGATCGCTTAGAATGCTAACCGAAGATAAGCGAAGCGCGGCTCGCCAACCGGTGCCAGGAGAAGAAATACAATTTGATTACCATGGTAAAAATTTTTCAGGCCGTATTGTCGAATGCTCAAGCAATGGCAAAGGCGGTTATATCAGCACCGAAGCCGATATCCCGCAAGGTACATCCATTGTTTTTAAGTGTCATCAGCAAATAATTGCAGCGACAGTGATGCACTGTGCCCTTGATGTCAATCAATCTGCGGGCATTGGTATTAAGGTAGATAATGGCGTAAATTTGGCACAAATGCTGATGGCTTAAACACGCAATAAATAATAGGAAAACCCCCGATGAAAACAAATGCCAGGTGCCAATATCCTTGTTAACGGTCAGCTTAAGGTATGTGTTTATCGCCAGCAAAGCTGTCGATGATTGAGATGCGACTGCATAAAAATTAGTTATTCGTAAAAAATTGTCCTGTCAATAATATTGAAGGAAAGGAGAGTGTGACTGCGCGGTTTTTTGATGCTGAGATCAACGTATTCAGTTTTGTCTATGATCTCTTCTTATTGTTTTGACCTTAATAAATTTAATTAAAAATTAGGATTGATTGGTTTTGAATTGGAAAAAATGTATTGATATTCTTCATCTTGCAGCGAGTTCTGTAACTATTGGTCAAGCTGTAATACTATTAATTGCAAGTGCTGCTGGTACTGGTGTTGCTTTTTTTTTTGGTTTTATTGTAAGTGGGGCTGGATTGCTAATCCTAGGGATAGCTCTTGCCGTGTTGACGATTTTTTTTATTGTCAGTAGTTCTAAGGTTAGAAAATCACATTGTATTGCTGATGAGATTAGCGTTTATAGTAAAAATATCACGAAACATTTACAACATGCTTCTTTTGAAATCGATAGAAATACTAAGGAACGGTTTACCAATCAAGTAGTAAACGCTGAAGATGCTGATGATGTAGAGCAAGTATCAGAAAAGTATAGAAGCGATGTTGCTAATTTTTTAAAGGACTGTATTCAGCAGGTTAATGATTTACTTTACGACAGTGTTCAAAAAATTGTGAAACAGC
>VAPL010466434.1_pt1 | contig 11696 bp, 15 predicted proteins | sample 3395061 | NCBI WGS metagenome assembly VAPL01 (sample SAMN08290444, study PRJNA428436) | hydrothermal vent metagenome | isolation source: Deep-sea hydrothermal vent chimney 2 | place: Pacific Ocean: Juan De Fuca Ridge | depth 2182 m m
ATCACCAAAGGCCATATATAGACCCCTATGCAGCTACTAGCCCCGCTGAGTTTTTTGCAGTTTTTAGTGAATGTTTTTTTTCTGCCCCTCAAATTTTAAACACTCACTTTAATGATATTTATCAGCAACTTAAATTATATTACCGACAGGATCCTGCTAACCGATTTGTTTGAATAAGAAATTACATCAGTAATTCATTGTTAATCGTAATAAATTGGTCTGCTGAATTAATTAAACTGGGTGCTGTTAATGCATGTACACCATAGACAACACTTTTGGTTTGATAGACCTTTCTGGCTTTTTGTAGCAATAAATCAAAATCCCCATCACCTGATAATAAAATAATTTTATCCACTGTGGCTGCAAGTTCAATGGCATCCAGAGTGATTCCAACATCCCAGTCCCCTTTAGCAGAACCATCTTTACGTTGAATATAAGGTTTTAACTTGATTTGGAAGCCAATGTTTTTTAATGCATTTTGGAATTTTTGTTGTTTAACATCACCTCTATCAATAGCATAGGCATAGGCGGCAATAACTTGTTTATTGCTTGTCGCTTTGTTCCAAAAAGCACGATAATTAAACTGCTGATTAAATTGTTGCCGAGTGGTGTAATAAATATTTTGTACATCAACAAAAATTGCAATTTTTTCCATTTTTATTTCAGACATTAAGGACTCTAAGTAGCTAACAATATTTATTTTAACATTTAGAAATAAGGCTTTAGCTTCGCACAAGTCAGGCGAGGCTAAAGCCTCACTTTCAAAGTTTATTGGCTCGAAATGTTAAAATAATTTTTGATCCCCTGCTTACTTCTTTGTTATTGAATAAAAGAACAACAGTAATCAGTAGGTGTTTGTATTTTTACGGTAAATTTAGCATTAGCAGGGACATTAAAGGATTCACCTCCTTTAACTGGTTGCCAATCATTATTTTTAGGTAATAAAACGTGTAAATCACCTGCAATTATTTCCATTAGTTCAGGGGCTGCAGTATTAAAAGTGTATTCACCAGGTAACATAAATCCGAGTGTTTTAGTCGACCCATCTGCAAAGTTGATAGTACGACTACTGACGTTGCCATCAAAATAAATATTGGCTTTTTTGATAATAGTTACATTGTTAAATTCGGTCATTATTTTCTCTTTATTGATAAAATATATATTTTAATTTTGTTAACACTGTTATGGCTGGTAAATGGTTAGATTAGCTATCCTGCTATCTATTTTCTTTAACATTGCCTGGTATTTCACGCTATATACAGAGTCAAAACGTTGTTTAAACTCCTTATTAGTCATGTTTTCAGGCAGGTCTCTTACTTCAGGCATAAAGGCAGTATAGTCTTTTATAAAAGCCATTCTTTTTTGCAGTTGTCGGGCCTGAGAGGGGGAGGCAATGGCTATTTTGCCAAAATGTAAGCCTGCTCTATCACCCGCTAAGTCAATAAAACTAAAACCACTGCCTTTATGAGAATCTGTGAGTTCTTTTTCCTGGCCTAAAAAGGTAGCTAAAGATTCTGCACCTGTTGCTGCTAATACGGCGGATACCATAAAATGTTTAGCCATATCCGTTCTTCTATATAAAGATGCTGAATATTGGCGTTGTGTGGCCGGGCTAATATCAAAAGGGATAAGAGCCTGGATTTCTGCTTTATTGACGTAAGTACTAATTGCAATAAGAACAGCTCTGTTCTCTGCAATTGCGGTAGATGTAGTGGAACGTTGAAAAGCATGTAGAAACAAAGGTTGTAATAATTCTGCTAAAGATAAGCGCCATTTTGGGTTATGTTTTGCAATAATTGTAGTGATATTTTGTTGGTAAAAAAGAACGGAATTATAATTTTTATTATTAAGGTTGAGGACTGATTTTAAACTGGGGTCATCAGAAGTAATATAACTGATTAATATCCCATTAGGCTGTATTTGCAGTTCTCTAATATATTGTATGGTAAGAATATAAAATTCTTTTAAAGGTGTGTATTCAATGATGTTTTCAATAATCAAACCTGCTAATTCATCCGCTATTTTTATTGAACCAATATGCAAAGTATTTATAATTGGGTAACCTGCATGTTTTGTTAAATTGAAACTAAAATTAAGGTAGTTTCCAAATAAATTTTTATCTAATAATAAAGAAAATTTAAATTGTAATTGCCCATTTGCAATTGTAATTTTTGATGTGCTAGGTATGTAATAATTTAATAAGTAACTTAAGGCAATATTAAGGTCTTTTTCATTAAGTTTTATGGTTTTCTGTGCCTTTAAGTTTGCATTACTAACAATATCTTTGGCTCTTTGAATATCACCATGATTAAACGCCCAACTACTCTTTGTTATAGGTGTTTTTTCAATAGCAAAAAACAAAATAATTGCCGCTAATAATGGAATTGCTGAAAAAATAAAGAAAAACAGGCGAAGTGGGGTAAACAAAGGGGATAGCACAAGTTGGACAAATTGCTTCATTCCCTTTACCCGTTATGAATAAAGTAAGTTGTAATCTGCCGCTGCTAAATATTTAGCTTCTATCTCTAAATCTGCCTGGGTCAAGGGGGCACTGCTTAACCAGTTATCAACAAAGTTGAGTTCGATGGTGCTGGTGTTTATGAAAATAGTAAATTTAGGGGTATTTTGAGTATGGCGATTTCGATGCATTAAAATAGCAAGTCGTAAAATAATAGTTAAATAAGGGGAGTCCTTATTCCAGGGGTCGGGTAATTTTTTAAAGCGGGATAGTGAAAACTTTTTTCGGTGTGTCAGAACAAGTGTGGCTAATAAATGTTGATCTTGTCTTGAAAACCCGGCCAGGTCGCCATTTTCTATAATATATGCGCTATGTTTATGATATTGACTATGGGCAATATCTCGACCTATACCATGTAAGCAAACCGCCCAATTAAGAAATTGAGTGATATTTTTTTTATCATTCTGTGTAAAACAGCTAGAATCTAATTGATTTAAAATATTCTCAACAGTTTGATTTATTCGGCCTGAATGTTCATGGTCAGTATGGTAATGCTCAGCTAGCGTTTCTACTGTTTTTGAACGGATATCATGATCATAAATACGGCCTAATAAATCATTGACCAAGCCTTCTCGCAGTGCTCCGTCAGATACGGTCATCTGTTCAATATTTAATTTTTTAAAAGTGGCATACAAAACGGCAACGCCTCCTAAAAAGACGGGTAACCGCTCATCACTTAACTCAGGCAAATCTAGCTTATCAATATGATCACATTGAGTAATATGGCTAACAAGTTTATCTAACCCTTCTTGGGTAATTCCATTGTTGCTCCATTGAGTCGCTATAAGTACTTTATGGATGCAACGGATACTACCTGATGCTCCAATAGCTTCATCCCAGCGGCGGCTATTGAAAATTCTTTGGTAAGGTTCTAGCTTTTGTTGGCAAAAAAGGACGGCTTTCTTAAACGCTTTTTTACTAATAGTTCCTTGGGGGAAAAACTTGTTACTAACAGTAACACAGCCCATATGTAAACTTTCTTTGGTATGAGCAATATCATCAATACCAATAATATACTCAGTACTTCCTCCGCCAATATCCATCACAAAGCGAGAATCGGCATTACTTCCTAAGCTATTTGCAACACCTTGATATATTAGTCGTGCCTCTTCTATACCTGCAATAATATCGATGGGGTGACCTAAAGCTTTTTCTGCTTTAGCGATAAACTCCCGAGAGTTTTTTGCTGTGCGTAGGGTATTTGTGCCAACAATACGGACACTACCGGCAGGAAAGTTATCAATTCGCTGTCCAAAGCGTTGCAAACATTCTAATGCTTTTTGTTGAGTTTCAGCATTAAGGTTTTTTTCATCATCCAGACCTGAGGCCAGGCGAACCATTTCTTTAAGACGATCTATTGTGCGTAGTTTGCCGTCTTCTAGTTTACATACAATCATATGAAAACTGTTGGATCCTAAGTCTATAGCTGCAACACTTGAGGGAAATGAGTTTGTCACGGTTTTATCCTGTTTTTTTTGAGTCAGAAATAAAAAATCTGATAAAATTACTGGGTAATTTTCGTTGGACTTTTATTTAATCCACTAATTTAACTCATTTTTCAGTTTTCGTTAAGTATTAGTTACTATGAATGCACTCTCTATTAAAAATTTAAAAAAAACTTATAGTAATGGCTTTACGGCTTTGAAGGGGATAAACCTTGAAGTTGAAAGAGGGGATTTTTTTGCACTGCTTGGCCCCAATGGAGCGGGTAAATCAACAGCAATAGGTATTATCAGTTCTTTAGTCAATAAAACCAGTGGTTCCATCAGTGTTTTTGGATATGATTTAAAAACACAAAATGCTAAAGCTAAATCATGTATCGGCTTAGTACCACAGGAAATAAATTTCAACCAATTTGAAACGGTAAAAGATATTGTACTTAATCAGGCAGGCTATTATGGAATGCCCAACAAGCAAGCATTAAAAAGTGCAGAAAAATGTCTAAAGCAAATGTCTCTTTGGGATAAGCGTGATACGGTTTCACGGCGTTTATCAGGGGGTATGAAGAGGAGGGTGATGATAGCCAGAGCTTTAGTTCATTCACCTAAGTTGCTGATTTTAGATGAGCCTACAGCAGGCGTAGATATAGAAATTCGTCGCTCTATGTGGAAAATGATGGAACAAGTTAATCAACAAGGGACAACGATTATTTTAACCACTCACTACCTAGAAGAAGCTGAAAGTTTATGCCGAAATATAGCCATTATTAATGATGGAATGATTGTCGAAAAATCAGGTATGAGTGATTTACTTGCCAAAGTAAATAAGGATCACTTTGTACTTGATTTGATAAAACCTATTAATAAAGCTCCAAAAATAGAGGGTTATGAGTGTGAACTTATTAATCAAAAAACTTTGCATGTCACTGTCCCTAAAGGTAAAAATATAAATCTACTGTTTCAACAACTCACAGAAAAAAACATAACGGTGCTAAGTTTAAAAAATAAAACGAATCGCCTTGAACAATTATTTATGGATTTAGTTAATGAATAGTTTTATTGCTTTTTATACCATTATAAGAAAGGAAATCTTCCGTTTTATTAGAATATGGCCTCAAACACTTTTACCACCCGCTATTACTACAGCATTATATTTTTTGATTTTTGGCAAATTAATGGGTGATCGTATCGGTAGTATTGATGGCGTAAGCTATATGAACTACATTGTCCCTGGTATTATTTTAATGTCTGTAATCAGTCATTCTTATGCCAATGTCGTTTCATCTTTTTATTCGACTAAGTTTCAAAGAAATATTGAAGAATTATTGGTTGCACCTATACCTAACTGGGTGATTTTATTTGGTTATGTTGGAGGCGGAATAGCGCGAGGATTATTAGTGGGTATTGTTGTCACTTGTATTTCCTTATTGTTCACTCAAATTACGGTCAATAATTTCGCGATAACAATTTCAGTCTATTTTTTAACGGCAACGGTGTTTGCCCTAGCTGGATTTATTAATGCTGTCTTTGCAGATAGCTTTGATGATATTTCAATTATTCCTAACTTTGTATTAACCCCACTAAGCTATTTAGGTGGTATTTTTTACTCAGTTTCAATGTTACCTGATATTTGGCAGAAAATATCTTTGGCAAATCCTATTCTGTATATGATCAATGCATTCCGATATGGTCTAATTGGAGTGAGCGATATTGATATTCAAGTATCTTTTATTATTACGGGGGGTTTTATTGTGTTTTTAACCCTTTTCAGCCTTTTGTTATTACACAAAGGAATTGGGATAAAAAATTAATTATTGCCTCCCTTAGCTATTTGGTAAATTTAAAGACAGCATTTAGTTTAGCTATATTATAGATTTTAACTTGTTTGGCTTTGATCTGAATAAGGCCGTCTTGCTGAAACTTTTTTAAGACACGACTCACTGTTTCTAATGCTAAACCGAGGTGATTACCTATTTCTTGACGGGTGAGTGATAAGGTAAATTCAGTAGCAGAAAAACCACGTTTTTTTAAGCGATTTGACAGGCTCATCAAGAAAAAAGCTATTTTTTCGTCTGCAGGTCGCTTACTTAAAATAATAAAATTCTTATTTTCATTCATTTTTTCGCTACTGTGACGAAAAAGTTCTTTAGTTAAGCTAGGGATGTTTTTAAACAGGCTTTCCATGCTTTGTACGGGAAGTTCACAAAAGCTGAGTGTATCTAGTGCAATAGCAGAGCAGCGGTATGTATCATTATAGAGCCCATCAAAACCTAGTAATTCCCCCGGTAAAAGTATATTAAGTATATGTTCATTGCCGTGATGGTCATTGCTTACTAACTTTGCAGCACCTGATTTAATAGCTAATACTCCTCTAAACTGATCATCTTCATGGAAGATATATTCACCTTTTTGGAGTATTTTTTTTGCTTTAATAACTTGGCTAATATGGTTTATTTCATCATGAGATAAACCACGAGGAAAGCAAATATTATCTAAACTACAGTTTTTACAGGTAACATGCTTCGGGCTAGGTAACATACTTTAGGCCATTAAAATAAAGTAGAAAAAGTTTGAACAGTGACCAGATCACCCTTATTAACATTTTCTCTATCATGTTCAAGAATAATAAATGCATTCGCCAAACTCATTGAGCGAAGAATTCCTGAACCTTGTTTACCCGTGGGTTTAACAGTCCATTCGCCATTATTCTGTTGTTGTAAAATACCCCGGATAATTTCAGTACGACCTACTTTTTTGCTGATTTTTTCGCTTGCTTTAACTTTTAATTTTGGAGCGACTGCTTTATCTTTAATACCCAGCATTGCTTCGATTGCAGGAACTACAAAATAATAAAAGGTAACCATCACCGCGACAGGGTTACCAGGCAAACCAAAAAAAACACTATTAGCAATATGACCAAAAGCAAGTGGGCGACCTGGTTTTAAAGCAATTTTCCAAAAATCAATATTTCCTGATTGTTTAAGTGCCGTTTTAGTGTGGTCAGCGTCACCGACAGAAACTCCGCCTGTTGAAATAATAATATCTGCCTGGTGGCTCGCTTTATTAAAACTATTTAATAAAGCATCAGGAGTATCCTCAAGAATGCCCAGGTTTATAATTTCAATATCAGGGCGATCTAAGGCAGCATATAAGCTATAGCGGTTACTATCATACAAACTATCTTGCTTTGGCGTATCACCCATACTAATTAACTCATTTCCTGTTGAAGCAATGGCTATTTTTAGTTTTCGTTTAACTTTAATGCTAGCTATACCTAAAGAGGCAAGCAGCCCAATATCGGCAGGCGTAATAAATCTTCCTGATTGTAAAATGGTACTACCTTGTTGAAGGTCCTCACCCGCTAAACGAATATTTTGCCCTAAGCAATGCCTATTATCTATGCTCACTAAATTACTTTTTAGCTCAACATGTTCTTGCATTATAACGGTATCAACACCAGCAGGAATAATTGCTCCAGTCATTATTCTAATGCATTCCCCAGAATCTATTGCTCTGGTGCTGGGTTGGCCTGCATAAGCAGTATCAATAATTGTTAGAGAGGTCGTACCTTTCTTGGGCAGGTCTATGGCATTAATTGCATAGCCATCCACTGCCGAGTTATCAAATTGAGGAACATTGAAGGATGCAATAATATTTTCAGCCAAGGTACGTGCTTTTGCTTTTTCAATATTGATAACTTCAAATTCTTCAATGCAGGGGAGGGCGGATAGAATATTACTGGTGGCTTTTTCAACAGCCAGTAAACCAGGTTCAAAAATATCGTTGCAATTTACTTGAGTAGAAATCATTATTTAATTATATGGTTTTGTGTATCAGATTGAGCTAAATTGTCTAGCCAGGAGATAGTGATCGTATCTCCAACTTCTCCACCTTTAAGTAAAAAATCAAAATAAGGATTTTTAGAGATGCTACCTGCCATATTGCAGCTAATTATTTTAACTTTATTATGTTCAACCCAAAGATGCTGGATAAAATGAGCGGGGATAAAGTTATTTTTATCGTCTCGGTTGCGGCCATTTTCCATCGGGTGAGTAATTAAAGTTCTAATTTGAGTTTTACCTGCTAAGCGTTTTGTTCTTATTTTTATACTTGACATATTAGCCTCCACACCCGCCGACAGAAACTTTAACTTTTTTAAATTTACGATAAAACTTGCTGTCCGCTTCCACAATAACAATAACATCACTTGTTTTTGCCATTTTAAGCCTGGCGGATACTTCTGCTTCAACGGCTGGTGATATAAAAAACTCTACACTTAAGGGGTGAGGGTTTTCTTTAACTAAAATATATATTTTAGTTATTTTTTCAAAATGACTACTGATTTTTATCGGAACAACTGCACCATTTTCAGCGACATTGGGTAGTCGAGTAATCTTTATTTTATTATGATTATCAATCAGCTTTTCGCCGTTAAATAGCAGAGCGATAGTTTCATCGAAATTACTTAAAGTAAATTTTTTTTGTAATCCTTGAGCGGCAAGGATGGGCGTGTATAAAATACCTGAAGCTAGAGTTAAACCGTATGAAGTAAGCGTAATAATCTTTGTTATAAACTGTCTGCGGCTTTTAATCATCATTAAACCCTTTTAATTGTTTTTAAAAAGCTTGCTATATTGTCGAGCTGAGGTTTCAGGATCTTGGGTAAAAACGCCACCAATAACTGCTAATAAGTCGGCACCAGCCTTTAATAGTTCATTACCATTTTCAGGTAAAATCCCTCCAATCGCAACAATAGGCACTTTAATTTTAGTGCGTGCTAAACGTAGTGTTTCAATATGAGCAGGTGCAGCTAATGGTTTAGAACTAGAGGGGAAAAAACGTCCAAAGGCTACATAATCAGCCCCATTTTTTTCGGCTTGAAGCGCAAGGTTAATATTATCATAACAAGACTGGCCAATAATGGCTTTAGGACCTAGTATTTTTCTTGCCGCTGTTAATTCACCGTCATCTTTACCAATATGAACGCCATCAGCACCTATTTGATAGGCTAATGTTGCATCATCATTAATTAATAAAGGGACATGAAATTGTCTACATAATTTGAGTAATTGTGTGGCTAAATAAACTTTATCATTTGAGCTTTTATCTCTATATTGAATAAGCTTAGCACCTCCTTTAAGAACTCTGGATACTTCGTCGATAATAACATCACTTTGTTTTGCTTCAGTTTGGGTAATAGCATAAAGCCCAGATATTGGAAATTTCATTAATTATCTTCCATCCAGAATAAACGGTTTGGATTAAATTGACCTTGCCCAGGGTGATAGGCATTATTTAAGCTATTCCAGGTATAGTCTTGAGCTTCGGCAACCGCTGTAAAGGGATCTAAACCATGCGCTATTAAGGCTGCAATTGCACTAGCAAGTGTGCAACCAGAACCATGATATTCGTGATTTAACCTATCCCAGCTAAAAGTTTCTATTTTTCCATTGGTTTGAAAAAACTGATTATCGACAGTGGTCGATTGCTCATGTGTTCCCGTTATAAGGATGTTCTTACAGCCTAGAGTTAGAAGGGTTTTTCCACAAGATAATAAATCACTTTGTTTTGCTAACACTCTTGCTTCCTCTGTATTCGGTGTCAAAATTGTTGTGCAAGGTAGTAATTTTTCGATAATACTATTAATAAGTGACTCATTCGATAAAGATGAGCCACCGCCTGCTGCTAATACAGGGTCTAAAATAACTGGAATATCAGGGTTTTCCAATAAAATAGTATGAATGGCTTCTGCTGTTTGGTCATGCCCAATAAGTCCGATTTTTATGGCACTTACCTGAAAATCATTTAACACAGTGCGCGCCTGGTCTATAACATCTTGAGGCTGTTGTGGAATCAGTTTTTTAACATTATGGCTATCTTGTTCCGTTAATGCAGTAATAACGCTACAAGCATGGCATTGATGGCTGATAAAGGTTTCTATATCCGCTTGTACCCCAGCCCCACCACTGGGGTCATGGCCAGAAAAAGATAAAACAACAGGGCGTTTTTTACTCATGTATTAATGATTATTCTGAAAAGGGAGTTATAAGTCGCTTTAGAATATCATATTGCTGAAAAGTGATGAAGAACTACTGTTTTAATCTTTAGACAAGAGCGGTTTACCGCCGTTTAAAAGATCTGAATTTGTGTTTTAACCACACAGCTGAGCCTGTTAAAGCCAGTATGATTAAAAATAGGCCGCTAATATCGACAATAATCACGCCTAGATAGCCAAAAAACCGGCCACTATGAATATCAAGAATTACTCTTTCAAAGGGTAATACTGTAGATCTGAATTGGTTTTTAATATTTTGTGCAATGTGACTAGGTAATTGAGAGGGTGTTGACCATGAAATTATTTTATGGCTAAAAGGTTTCCATGTAATTAAACTATCATCGCTATAATTAAAGCCTTCTTTCGACTTAATAACAATGGCTTGATTATCTACACCAATTTTTTCAATATTGTTAAAAGGAATTGATTCAATAAAATCCCCTTCGGATGATACCAGAGATAATGTGGTTTTTGAGGCAATAACAATAAAATCATCTGTTTCAATAACACCTAACAGTTGTTTTTGATGTGTTTCTAATAACAATTTATCAAAATACAACTGTTGACCAATTAAGCTTATCCAATGGTTTTTAGTTGCATAACTCGTCAGTGTTTTTGGTGCTTGAATACCATACCAATTCAATAGGGAAGGGGAGTGAACCATTTTACTATCTAATTTTAAGTCATCGGTATGATTTAAAATAATGCCAGTAGTAGCGAGCATAAGGAGCACAATTGCTGAGAGTAACCCTGCATAACGATGAAGTTTATAGACTAAGCCCCAAAGTTTTTTTCTTTTTCTTTTGCTCATGGTTTAATTAGACCATTAAAAAACAGGGCTAGTTTAGCTGTTTTAGTTAATGCTCTGACCGATAAGGTTGCACCTGAAATACCATCAATGGGTTTATTCAACTTTAAATTGTTATTGAGAGTATTTTGCTTAAATTGATGGGTAAAAAAATCATGCCTGACCTCCCAGCCCCTGCTTTCCCTAAAGGCCAAAACTTTAATGAATTTAATTTTATTATCTTGAACCACAATGGCAACAGTAATAGGTTTTGTTTTACCTATTTCATTAATAATCCATACAGATTTATCGTTTGACTGCCAATAACGAGTTCTTAAAAAGCCAGGTTTATGATGGAGAATTTGTATGACTTTTTCTCGAATATCTTTTTTTATCCAAAATACTTTTGGTTTTGGAGGTGAGCCCTCAAAAACCTGTTGTAGAAAATCTTTGGTACTTTGATATTCTTCAGCATAAACTGAAGAAAAGAAAAATAGTAATGCGGTCACTAAGATAGTTTTTAACATAAATATAGGTTTTTATTAAATATTAGGGAATTGGGCATATGACTACCTGGTTACCGATAAGCTTAGGGTACACTGCTTTTGCTTATAGACCTTCCTGGCTGGGTTGGGCCATTGCCATTAAGTTAAGAAATAAAGGATATTTTGTAGGAGCGGCTTTAGCCGCGATGTCTGTCGCGGCTAAAGCCGCTCCTACACTTAATCCTGAATCCGTGACTTCACTACGGCACAGAACACAAGCTATTGATTCCGCAGCGGTTAAAAAAATACCCGCTTAACCTATGGGTGAAGCTAAGATTTTTTGAGCCACATGGATGTGGTGAATGTCGATTATACAGGAGCAATAATCTGACTAAATCCCCTGTGAAACCAA
>VAPL010094325.1_pt1 | contig 11692 bp, 14 predicted proteins | sample 3395061 | NCBI WGS metagenome assembly VAPL01 (sample SAMN08290444, study PRJNA428436) | hydrothermal vent metagenome | isolation source: Deep-sea hydrothermal vent chimney 2 | place: Pacific Ocean: Juan De Fuca Ridge | depth 2182 m m
AACCCTCTATCTCTTTTTTCTGAAGAATTGGGAGCATAACAGTATAGACAGAATTGATTAAATCTCTGATATTGATAGGCTTAATAATATAACCATCAACTTTTAAGTTAATTGCATCTATAAGATACTCTGTATCAGTATGTGCAGTCGTAATGATACAAGGTATATTTTTTTCATGCTCAGTTTTAATAGCTTTAATCATCTCAATACCATTCATTTTTGGCATATTGATGTCAGCTACAACGATATCAATATTCTCTTTGAGTGCAATCTCTAATCCATCTTCTCCATTTCGGGCTGTGTGAACAGTTTTAACAAAATCATCCAAAATCAACTTTGTCTGATTCATAACATCTATATCATCCTCTACATAGAGCAACTCCAAGTTCTTCAAACTATTCAAATCCACTACTTACTCCTTCTTTTGCTACTTTTTCATTTTAATATCTGCAAACTATACCTAATACTTTATTATTTTTTAATAAAAATTTGGAAAAAAGAGAATATTTTTATAATTTTGTTTAAATTATTTAACATAAATACTATAAAAAGGGAAATATTGATACTTTTTAAAAGATAAAAAATACTGTTTTAGACAAATTATTATAAAAATTTATGGGTTTTTCTGGCTATTTTTGTTTGAAACTTAAACAAACTTTTCCCAATTTAAGATATTCGAGTTAATTATCAATAAACTATTTTATAGGTATAGCAATAATAAATTGTGCACATTTATACACCTTGTCTCCACCCATTTTACTATGTATATTTTTCATAGTAACCAATCCTTGCATCTGTTTCTCAATAATCTGTTTTGACATATAAAGACCAATACCAGTTCCAGTTGATTTATGTTTTGTGGTAAAATATGGCTCAAAGATTCTATCTTTAATTTTTGGATCAATTCCTCCACCATTATCAATAAAAGAGATCATAGCAAACTGTTTAGGTTTAACCCTCTTTTCAATTTTAATCAAAATCTTTCTCTCATCATTAATATTTTTATGTCTAAAATTATCTCTAGCGTTATTGATCAAATTTAAAATCACCTGAGAAAATTCATTTGAATATCCAAAAACTCTCATATCTTCTTTTGATATAACCTCTATATCAATATGCTCATCTTTACAAAAAAACTCTACAAGCTCCAATGTATCTGTTAGCGACTTTTCCAAACTAAAATATTCACGATCCCTGTGGGGGGAGAAAAAGTTTCTAAAATCTTCTATAGTATTTGACATCTGTTCAGCAAGCCTTAACCCTTCATCAACTTGCTTATCTATAAAAGCTTGATCAAGCTTACCTGTCATGCTCTTTGTACCAAACCCTTGTATGAGAATAGTCAAAGCATTGAGTGGTTGTCTCCATTGATGTGCAATATTCCCAATCATCTCTCCCATAGCAGCAAGCCTAGCATGTTGATACATGATTTGATCTTTTTCTCTATTTCGAATAACCTCTTTTGTAACCTTATCCTCATAGTTGTGTGCTAAAGTTTCATAATCATCAATTTTACTCTTTACAACATCTGAGAGTGAATGAATTAATCTTTTTGTACTATTTACGATGGAATATGTAAAAAATGTAGAAAAAAGTACTAAAAACAGAGCAGTTACTACCAGCAACCAAATTGTAAGACTATACTGCTTAGTTACAGTTTCCATATCACTTTGTGCATACTTATAGTGAAATTGAATTAGTTTCGAAAAATTTTCATGCAATAACAGTACATTTTTTTGTGGTTCGCTAACCAAAGTATCTATCTTATACACAAAAGATTTATGAATTTTCTGTTGAATAGGATTTAAACTTTGTTCTATCTGTTTATAGGTACTCCACAACATCTCGCTCTCACTTGGAGCAATACTCTCTTCTAGCACATAGATGTCCTTTAATTGATCAAGTACAACAACTGACTCAAATCGTTTATCAAAAAAATTATCAAATTTATTTTTTAGCTGATAAAGCCCCAAGTGTCCAAAAGCCCCCAAAAAAAGAACGCCTGCGGTTATAACAACAATCAATATAGCTGTTTTTCTAGCAACAGAGATATTATCTAAAAAGTTTTTCACTTTAATCTTCATAAACTACTTTTATCCTAAGGTTTTTTCTTATACTAATAATTAATATCGGCTATTGCATAAGTAATTTTAGCTTCAAAATCCCCATAGGTACGTAATTTTAATATATTTTATTATTTTTTAAAAAATACAAAATATCTACTTTTTAAATTCAAATTATACGCTATATGCTTTTATGATCTTTGCATTTTTAAACAAAAAAGAGGCATGATCAATAGCATCATAAATATCACTATCCCTCCAAAAAAATTCTTTTAATTCATTTATATCATCTATTTTAAACTCCACGGATCGATAAATTGCTTTGATTGCTTTTTGGGCTAAAAATTTATGTCTATCATCCAAAGGGATCTTTTTTATATCATCTTTTAATTTTTTTAAAATATTTTTATCATACCCTTTTGCTAAAAGAAATTTAGTGTTAAATGATCTACAATAAGAAAAACCTTCCCTATTGGCTATATGAAGTCTCAACATAGCAAAAAAGATAGGATCTATATTTGGGTGATGAAGCAGATATCTAATCTCCTCTATAAACATTTGAAATCTTCTAGGATTTAGAGATAACAACAATTCAAAATGTAGTGGAACAATTCCAAACTCATTTTTAATCTCAACTAGCGTATTTCTCATCTCTTTGGTCAATGAGGGGTGGTAAAAAAACATAATAACTCCTTTTATAGTAGACTGGTCGGTTTATTATAAAAGGTTTTGCCTTGTTTATGCCTTAATATACTCTATAATATGTCTAGTATCTTCTAAAAATTGTTCTTTTGATGAATATTTCGGTGCGATAGAGAGTGCTCCCCAAGTAGAGATAATAATAAATTTTGCTAAAGATTTGCTATCTTCTGTTTCTATCTCACCTTTTGTTTTTCCAAGCTCAACTATTTTTGTTAAATTGTCCAAGAGAAAGATAAACTCTTTATAGCAAAGCTGGGTTACTTCACTGTCTAGTGACCCCATCTCAAACATCAACTTATGTAGAGGACAACCATGTTTTACAAGTGTCTCATTTTTGCTGATTTTTTTAAATAAAAAACTTATAAGCTCAACCGATCTACTCTTGTTATTTATCTCTACACGAAAAGCTTCACGCACTTTTGGAGCAAGTCTCTCTTTGATCATCATTATAACCATCTCTTTTTTGGAAGAAAAATGGTGATACATTGAACCTTTGGGAACTTTAGCAATTTTAAGTATATTTGCGATGCTAGCCCCAGAATAACCATACTTATAAACTTCACTAAAAGTAACATCCAAAAGTTTATCGCGACTTGTAATTTTACTCATCTTTACTCTTTTTTTTCAAGATAACAACACCCTCACTAGGAATATATAACTTAGCGTCTAATTTACTTGCCAACCACTGAAATGTTTTTTCATTAAAAAAACGCACATGCGTCATATCTCTTTTATAGTACCAATTTCTAAATTCATTTTGTTTAGGTCTAAATGCTGTCATGATACCTAAAGCCCCACCTAATTTTAAACACTTCCACAATCTATCTATCTCAATAGATGGATTGTGCAAATGCTCAACTACTTCGGTAGTCGTGATAAAATCATAAGAGTTATCAAAAACTGTTTTATCATCGTGGTAAAAATAGTCATATATATCCATCTTATACCCTAACTCCTGCATCATAACACAAAGAGTCGGACCAGGACCTGAACCAAAATCCAATCCAAAAGCATCTGGAATTAAATATTCACAAAGTGGCTCAACAAGGGAACTTAAAAATTTTCGATAACCTAAATTTTGCGGGGAATTTTGATGATTGTCGTATTTTGCTTTTTCATCTATTTTTGAGATTAAATGCAACGAAGACACATATACAAGATCGCAATTGCTACAATGCAAATACTCTCTACTCTCTCCATGTGCATAGCCAAAAATTTTTATACTTTGGCATAACGGGCAAATCTCTTTTTCTACTTTTTTCATCGTCTTATGATAAGACAAAAGCAGTAAAAAGAAACTTGAAGCCAAAAAGTATAAAAAACAGTTGGCTTCTAGTTCACTTGCATCTTACTACTTATTGCAACAATTACTTACAACAGGTGGACATGGTGGAGCTATAACCTCACAAGGTCCACATACATAATCACAAGGATTTGATACAGTTGTTGCAACTATCGTTCCACAAGAGTGACCAACATGACCATGAGCGTGATGTCCAGGTGCAGTATAGTCTCTTGCATGACCGCCTGTAAGTCCTACTACAACACCAAGTCTAGCACCACCGATTGTAACACCTGCATCAACACCTAAAAGTATTGTGTCTGCATGTACCATTCCTGCCATTGCTAAAGATACAATAGCTGTTTTAACAAATAATTTCATTTTTATCTCCTAAATAATAAATTTAGATTTTATAATAACCCTCATAAAACTAATACTTACTTGCTTACTTGCAAAAGTACCACCTCAACAAACCTTATTACAATTCCAAATATAACATATAGTCGTTACCGACTTTTACAGATTTTTAAAAAATCTGCCCGCTTTTTTAAACAATAATTGAAGGATCCAACAACAATCTAATCTTTTAACAGAATAGACAAAATATATTTTCAACTGTAGTTTAAAATAGTATTTCTTATAAAAAACTAATAATAAGCAAAATGGAAAAAAAAGTTTACTAAAGAGGGTTTTATGTTACAATCAGAAACAGAAAATTGATATTAAGTAAATAATAGTATACTTTTTATTAAGTTTTACAGAGATATGCCGATTTAAAACTTTTTATAGTTTTACCCATATTTAAAAAAAGCATATCAGCAGTTACTAAAGCCGCCATTGCTTCAGCAACGATAGAGCCCCTTATCGCTACACACGGATCATGTCGTCCTTTGAGAGTACATTCTACTTCATTGTGGTGTATATCTATAGTTTGTTGTGTCTGGAAGATTGATGGAGTTGGTTTGAAGTAGACTTTTATATCTATATCATCTGCATTTGAGATACCACCCAAAATGCCACCGCTATGGTTTGAACTAAAACCTTTTTCTGCTATGGGATCATTATTTTGTGATCCTAATAAATTTGAAGCTTTTGCACCATCACCTATCTCAACACCTTTAACAGCGTTGATACTCATCATAGCATCAGCTAAAACAGCATCCATTTTATAATAGATAGGCTCACCTAAACCAATTGGTGCATTTTTTATTTTTACAAAACAGACACCGCCCACAGAATCATGTGCACTTTTTGCTCTTAAAATTGCCTCTTTTTGCAAATTTTCTTTATCTATATCTAGGCTGTATATTTCACTCTTTTTTGCAAACTCAAAATCGATATTTTCACTCCATATTCCATCAATTGCCAAAACACCACTTTGCACTTTGATATCTAACTCTCTTAACATCAATTTAGCAATCGCCCCAGCTGCAACTCTAGCCGCTGTCTCTCTAGCACTACTCCTGCCACCACCACGATAATCCCTAATTCCATATTTGTGAAAATAGGTAAAGTCAGCATGCCCTGGTCTAAATATATCTTTGATATTAGAATAATCTTTACTTTTTTGATTTGTATTAAATATAACCATAGCTATCGGAGTTCCGGTACTAAAACCATCAAAAACTCCACTAAGTATCTCTACGGTATCTGCCTCTTTTCTTGATGTTGCAAACTCATTTTGTCCAGGCTTTCTTCTATCTAATTCACTTTGAATAAAATCCTCATCGATTTTAAGTCCTGCCGGCACACCATCTACAACACACCCTAAAGCCTTTCCATGTGACTCTCCAAATGTAGTAAAAATAAATCTTTTACCAAAACTATTCAAGCCTTCTCCTCTTTTAATACTTCAATTGCCAATCTTGCTGCCTCTTGCTGCGCTACTTTTTTGCTTTTACCTTTTGCATATGCCAACTCTCTATCGCCAATTTTGACAACAATTACAAACTCTTTTTGATGATCTGGACCACTTGAACTTGCGACTATGTATTGGGGAGTTTCTGCTATGGTCGCTTGTGTCAACTCTTGAAGTGTAGTTTTATAATCCCTAAAAACTGATTCAAGATCAATTTTAGGATAAGCTTCATGTAGCAGTTGCAGTGCAACTTTTTTTGCAACATCTAATCCATTTTCAAGATAGATTTCTCCGATAAGAGCTTCAAATGCATTAGACAAAATTGATGCTTTTTCTCTACCTTTGTTATTCTCTTCGGCTGTTGATAAAAAGATATATTTGCCAAGACCAATAAGCTTTGCTAATTTTTCAAATCCCTTTTCATTGACCAATGATGCTCTTAATTTAGAAAGCTCCCCCTCACATGCATCAGGAAACTTTTCAAAAAGATATTCACCTACAATCAGATCTAAAACAGCATCACCCAAAAATTCTAATCTTTCGTTATTTTTACCAAGTTTAAAACTTTTATGTGTTAAAGCCTCTGTTAATAGGTCAATATTTTTAAACTTATCCTCCACTCTCTCTTCTAACTTAACCAGCCACTTCATAAGCCACTCCTTGCAATTGCTTGTAATTGTTCAGCCTCACCTCTAGCGATATCATCACACTTTTCGTTTTCTGGATGCCCTGCGTGTCCTCTAACCCAAATGGCAAAAACATTATGAGGTTTTGATACATCAATATACTCTTGCCAAAGATCTGGATTTTTTACATTTTTAAATGATTTTTTGATCCAACCCTTAAGCCACTCATTAATCCCTTTTACAACATATGACGAATCACTTGTAACCACCACTTCACATGGCTCTTTAATCGCTTTTAAGCCCTCGATAACAGCTTTTAGTTCCATCTGATTATTGGTAGCCAATTTTTGTCCACCACTTACTACTCTTTCTCTCTCACCAAATTTCAGTATAGCACAATATCCACCAAAACCCGGATTACCAAGTGAAGATCCATCACTATACAAGTGAACCTTTTTCATATTGCCTCCTTGTAAGTATTACCCCTATCTCTGTGCCACTTATATTTTGACACTTTGGACATCTGTAAAAGTACAGAGGAAAAGTACTTTTACACTCTTTACAAGTATATCTAAATCCCATATCCGCACTCTCATCTTTTAAAAGGCTTAACTTAATAAGAACATTTAACTCAAATATATCACTTGAAGTTGCATCATAAAGCTCACCTTTAGCACTAAAGATTTCACGAAGAAGTTTACTATTTTCAATAAACTCTTTATCAAATTTATCCAGTCGCATATCCCATATAAGATCTATAATGTTTCTAAAATCAAAATCTTTTAAAATATCACAATTCATCGGAAAGTTATTTAACTTTAAAAATTCAAATAATTTTCGTTGAACAATCTTTTTATCAAGCCCCAAATCTATCAATTTTTTGATTTTTTTCTCATCTTTAAATGATTTGTTGTAGATGATACTCAGTGTCTCAAAATATAGTTTTTTCTCCTTAACTTCACTACCTAACTCTTCAAGAGTATTTAAAACATCTATTGCTTTATCAAACTCGCGCAAGTTTTCATAAATGACGATTAGGTAGGTAAGGGCATCTTCATTTCTTGGAAAAAGTTTCACAGAAGCCAAAAGAACCTCTCTTGATTTTTGTAAAAAACCAGCTTTGTAGTAGGTTTTACCCAACAAGGTAAGTATATCTTTTCTCTTTTGTGGCTCTTTAACTGATTTTAAAATCGCAGAATATATCTCGATTGTCTTTTCATACTCACCACTCTTTTCAAAAGTCAATGCCATAAGGATTGCTGACTCAGTGGGAAGATCTTTTCTCTGTATTATCTCTTTATACTCATTAAATCCTGAGTATTGATCAAACTTTTTCATAAATTTATTTACACTTGACTCCTCCTCTTTGTTTTTGATAATCCCCCACCAATAGCTTGTAAAAGAGAGAATAAAGACAATAGCTATAAGAAGAATCGCACCATAGAGTGGATCATGGTAATCAAAAGAGAGAAAATCCAAATATTAGTCCTGTTTTTAGAATAAGTATAGCAAAACTTTACACAAGCTTTATATAGAAAAACTTATAATACAATATTATAATGCTTCTTCATCCTCTTCACCTGTTCTAATTCTAACTACTTTTTCTACATTTGATACAAAAATCTTTCCATCCCCTATTTTTCCTGTTTTAGCAGATGAGATAAGTGTAGCAAGTGCCCGCTCTAAAAAATCATCAGATACTACTATCTCAATTTTGACTTTTGGTAAAAAATCAACTACATACTCTGCACCACGATAAAGTTCACTATGTCCTTGTTGTCTACCATATCCTTTGACCTCAGATATCGTCATACCTTCGATCTCTTCTGCTACAAGTGCTTCTTTTACATCATCTAATTTAAATGGTTTTATAATTGCTTCTATCTTTTTCATAACTAAACTCCTTGTAAAATTACTTTTTTTGTATTATATTTTATTCCTGCTTTAGCGTAAAATCTGGTATGATTATAAAAAAAAGGTATAAACTATGGAAATTAAAAATTGTAACTCTCTAAATGAAGTAAGAGATGAGATAGATAAGGTAGATGAACAGATAATAAAGCTAATTGCATCCAGAAAAAACTATGTCAAACAAGCGGCAAAATTTAAACATTCGATAGATGAGATTAAGGCTGATGATAGAGTGGAAGATGTCTTAAACAAAGTCCGTCATCAAGCGCTATCTCTTAGTCTCTCACCAAATCTTATGGCTGAAATTTATCAGCGAATGATTGATGATATGGTCGAAACTGAGATAGCTCAATTTAGAAATACAAAAACTTTTTAATTTTTGTCCCAGATTTTTTTAAGGTCTTTTTCAATCACTTCTGTCTTGATAGCACCTATATAAAATTTATTATCTGCTTTGCCTTCATAAATATCTGTCAAATTCTGATATTTGCCATCTTTTAAGACAACTTTAAAAGGTATCTGTATTGTTTTTTTATAGTCAATACCTTTCAAAAGAGTGCTTATAATCGCTTCATTATCTTTAGAGTTACTTATAAAATAGTACGCACCATACTTAAACCTAAAGTTATCATTTACATACTCATCTGTTACCTCTTCAAAAGTATTGAGTGCAATTATCAAAAACTTATCAGCATATTTAACCTGAAGATCCGTTAGATGAGGAGCCTCTTTTCTACATGGAGGACAATATGTAGCATACATATCAAACATAATTACTTTCTTTTCATGACCCTCTACAACAAAACCATCATCAACTTTTTTTAGTTTGTACTCTGCACCGGTATTTATATCTTTGATAGTATAAGAGTCAGCCAAACTCTCTACTTTCACCTCTTTTTTGGGCTCCGAACATCCCGAAAAAATCAGAAGTGAAAAAATAGTAAATAGTATAAATAAATATCTCATATCAAACCTCCTATGTTAAAGTTCAGATTCTATAAGCTCAACAAGTTGCTTATATCCAAACTTTTGAAGAGGAATACCATTAACAAAATATCCCGGTGTCTTTTTAACTCCTAGTGTCTTGACATCAGCCATATCTTGCTCAACAATTTTATCAAGATTAGAATCTTTCATATCTTCTGCCAACTTATCTGTATCTATTCCTAAAGTTGACATGATTTGCCATACCATTTGAATATTTGGCTTATGGTGACTTGCCCACTGTTTTTGATACTTAAAAAGCCCCTCTAATGCCACCATATATTTACCCTGTTTTTTTGTAGCTTCTAAAAGCTTTACAACATAATCAGAGTCAGGATGAAATGCAGCATATCTTATAACTAGCCTTATCTGATTCGGATATTTTTTCATTATATCTTTTACAAGAGGATAAAAAGCAGCACAAGTTTCACATGCTGGGTCTAAAAATTCAACAAGAGTGACTTTAGCGTCTTTGTTACCAATTATTGTTGAGTGTTCTCGAACAAGTACTTCTTGATTATTTTTGGCAATTAAAGCTACCTCTTTAGATTGGCTATCTTTATAAAAATAGCTACCAAGAGCAAATGCAATCAGTAAAAATATGACTGAAAATAGTATGAGTTTCTGTTTTGTCATGTGGATATCCTTTTTTTAAATGTAATTAGTAAAACTATTATAATAGAAAACGCGATGAACGACAACATAGGAATCGTCAAAAAACCAAAAAAGCTTATATATTTTGCAGAACACGGTATCCCCTGAGCGCATGGAGCCATAGTCTCCGGTATAATTTTATACTGCAAAAGATTATGATAAAGAGCAATTAACCAACCAACAACAGCAAGAGGCATGGCATATCTAAAAACATTTTTATCAAATGGAAACAATCCCGCAAGAAAAATAATAACCAAAGGATACATCAAAATCCTCTGATACCAACAAAAAGTACAAGGCGGATACTCCATCACTTCACTAAAAAATAGACTCCCAAGTGTAGCAAATATAGCAACAAGCCACGCAAAAAATATGATATTCCAATTCATTGCTGCACTTTTTTGAGTATCACTCATAACAACCTCTCCCTAGATAAGATAAAATAATCGAAAATTATTATACACAAAGATGATAAATACTCCTAACATACAAAAAATTATAAATTAGCCTATTCAGTCTTATGATTTTATGTCGATATAAAAGTAGAGAAATCACAAAGGAACCCATTATGACAAAAGCAAAATATATACTGATGGGGATGTTTCTGTTTACATTTTTAACAAACTCATCTCTATATGCGGCAGGAGGGACAATGAGTGGTTATGTCTACGAAGACAAAGACCACAATCAAATAAAAGATGTTGGTGAAAACGGGACTTTACAAGCAAATATCATAAAACTTTGTAAAGGTGCTACACTTAGAGATACTTACGCGATACCTGCCTTAAATCCAACAGGCTATTATGAATTCAATGTCACTGATAATGGAATTTTCACTATTATCGAAGATGATACAAATACAAGTAGTTGTACTGTTTCAAATAATCCTTCTGGATGGTCATCTACATCATCTAACTATATTACAGTAACAATGACTGGATCAGATAAAGGGAGTCTAAACTTTGGTAACTTCAAAGATGATATTCTGCCTCTAACCGCCGCAGATAGAGAAAAAGCTTATCTTTTTCAAAATCAACCTTCAGATGTTTACAGATTAGATCTAGTAACAGGAAAAATGACAAAAGTAGCCAACAATATAAATCCTTCAGGTTTTCATATCAATGCTTTAGGATACAATATAAAAGATGGTTATTTTTGGGGATCTGCCCCAAGAAGAGGTCAGTTTTCAGCAGACGGATACATATCCAGAGTAGGAAAAGATGGTTCTGGAAACTGGGTATCAACACATTATGGTCCAATTCCAAATTTAAATATATTTTCATATTCAGGAGATATAGATAAAGATGGTAAACTACACATCTATAGACATAATTCAGGATTTATATCTATAATAGATCTTGACCCAAACTCACCTAGTTATCTAACTACTATAGATCATAAAATGTTGATAAACAAATCAACAGGTTTTGGTATAAACATTAAGACTACCGACTGGGCATTTAATCCAAAAGATGACATGCTTTATACCGTAAATAATGGAACAGGTAAACATTATCTATATAGAATAAATCCAAAAACAGCTGTGGTTGAAAACTTGGGTGATGCAAAAATAAGTAACAGCCTATCCGGTGGATCATCTATGGGAACTACA
>VAPL010743431.1_pt1 | contig 11692 bp, 11 predicted proteins | sample 3395061 | NCBI WGS metagenome assembly VAPL01 (sample SAMN08290444, study PRJNA428436) | hydrothermal vent metagenome | isolation source: Deep-sea hydrothermal vent chimney 2 | place: Pacific Ocean: Juan De Fuca Ridge | depth 2182 m m
CGGAGAAACGCACAGTGCCGGAACTTGCCGATTTGATGCGCGAAGAACTGGAAGTGGTCGTACCCACCGCAGTGATCGCGTTTACACAGCCAATCCAGATGCGGGTGGAGGAGTTGATCTCCGGAGTTCGGGCGACGCTCGCAACGAAAATCTACGGCGAGGATCTGGAAGTGCTCGATCAGATCAGCGCAGAAATCAAGAACTTGATCGCAACGGTCGAAGGTGTTGCTGATCTGTCGCTGGAGGCGAACGTTGGTAAGCCGCAGATTCGAATCCAGGTGAACCGCGAGCAGCTGGCACGCTACGGTCTGAATGCGGACGATGTGTTGTCGGTGGTACGCACCGGCATCGGCAACGAGCCAGTGTCGACGCTGATAGACGGCGTTCGCCGGTTTGACATTACAGCGCGCATTAACGATGCCTCGAAAGCGTCGGTGCAGTCGATCGGACAGATTCCCATACGCGCCAGTTCCGGGGCTATTGTGCCCCTATCTGCAGTCGCTGATATTACGGTTGCCGAAGGTTATTCGTTCATACGGCGCGAACAGCTACAGCGTTACGCGGTCATCCAGATGGACGTTCGCGGCCGCGATGTGGACAGCTTTGTTCGCGAGGCGAATGAGGTGATCGAAGCGAACGTGGAATTGCCGACGGGGTACTGGATTGAATGGGGTGGTGCGTTTGAGAATCAACAACGCGCACTAAAGCGCCTGTCGGTCATTGTGCCGCTGACGATTTTCTTTATCTTCGTCCTGCTGTACACGGCGTTCAATTCAACCAAGTACGCCACCATGATTATAGCCAATGTGCCGTTCGCAACGATCGGCGGAATTTTTGCGTTGTTTGTGAGCGGGCAGTACGTGTCTGTACCGTCGGCAATCGGTTTTATTGCCGTCTTCGGGGTCGCGATGTTGAACGGTATTGTGTTGGTGAGCTTCATCAACGAGTTGCGTGAGAAAGGCCTGTCTGTCTCTGAGGCTGTGCGCAAAGGCGCAGAACTGCGGTTGCGACCGGTACTGATGACCGCGAGCGTCGCGATACTTGGCCTGGTTCCGATGTTGCTGTCGTCCGGCGTTGGTGCAGAGACTCAGCGACCATTGGCATCGGTAGTTGTCGGTGGCCTGATCACGTCCACGTTGCTGACACTGATACTGCTGCCGGTCATTTACGAGTGGGCCGAAACCGATAAGGAGGATTCGAAATGAAAATGCGTGAAATAAAGGCATTCGTGCATCGCAATCGAATAGCTGATGTCGTGAATGCACTGTCCGGTGCGGGCTTTCGCAATCTCAGTGTTATCGATGTTCAGGGTTTGCTGCGGGCGCTCGATAACAAGGAACAGCAATACTCCGTTGAGATCGGCCAGAAGGTGGTCACACAGGTGAAGCTCGAGCTGGTGTGCGAGAACGAATCGCAAACGGCCGAGGCCGTTGCGCTGATTCGCGAGCATGCCGTTACGGGGCAACCCGAAGCCGGGCGTATCTACATTAGCGAAATACTGTCTCAGATCGAGATTGCCCAGTGACAGCTGCGGCTGACCATGACAGCAACGAATCGGGCCATGCTCACGGCGGAGATTCGGCCCGATCGCTGGAGTTGGTGTTCGTGGGTCTGGCGGGGGCGTTACTGTTGGTCGGCTGGTTGTCCGGTCGGGGTGTACCGCCACCGCCGTGGTGGTCGCTTGGGCTGTTGATGGCCTCGTACTTCTTTGGCGGTTTTTTTGCCGTCAAAGAAGTAATCGAGAGCCTGCGCGTACGGAAATTCGAAATCGACTTCCTGATGCTGGTGGCGGCTGCCGGGGCGGCGGCTCTGGGCGAGTGGGCGGAAGGTTCCTTGTTGTTGTTCTTGTTTTCTCTTGGCCATGCACTCGAACAGTACGCCATGGGGCGCGCACGCCAGGCAATTCAGGCGCTCGCTAAACTTGCACCTGAGTTTGCTATCGTTAGCCGCGACGGCGTTGACGTGGAAGTGCCCATCGAGGAACTTCAGGTGGGCGACACGATTATTGTTCGCCCGAATGACCGCTTGCCGGCGGACGGTTTTGTGGTGCGCGGAACCAGCAGCGTGAATCAGGCGCCGATTACCGGCGAGAGCATGCCGGTCGACAAGTCGCCGGTAGCGGATCGCGAGGCGGCATTGAAAGATGCGCAGGCGGTGAGCGCGGCGCATCGAGTTTACGCTGGCACCATCAACGGCAGCGGTGCGTTGCAGGTTGTCGTGGCGCGACGCGCATCGGAATCGACGCTCTCGCGTGTCGTGAAAATGGTGGAACAGGCGGAGGCGCAACGCTCGCCATCGCAACTTTTCACCGACAAGTTTCAGCGAATCTTTGTTCCGGCAGTGCTGGTAACGGTGGTGGTGGTCATGGTGGTTGGTATATTCGTCGATGATAATTTCGGCGAGAGCTTTTATCGTGCCATGGCGATGCTGGTCGCGGCGAGTCCGTGCGCACTTGCGATCGCAACACCGAGTGCGGTATTGAGCGGCGTTGCACGCGCGGCGAGAAGCGGTGTGCTGGTAAAAGGCGGTGCGGCCCTTGAGAATCTGGGCACATTACAGGCGATAGCGTTCGACAAGACCGGAACTCTGACCGAAGGCAAGCCGTCGTTGACCGACGTATGGACGGCGGACGGTGTGTCCGAAACAGAATTATTAGTCGCTGCAATTGCGGTGGAACGCCTTAGCGATCACCCGTTGGCGGCGGCCGTCGTTCGCGACGGAAACGAGCGGCTGGGCGACGCCGTGGTGCCGCGCGCCGAAAACCTGGAGAGCATCACTGGCCGCGGCATTCAGGCGGAGGTCGACGGTGCCATTGTAAGGGTGGGCAGCGACTCGCTGTTTATCGATCTGGACGGTAAGGACGTTCCGGCCGATGTTCGTTCGGCACTCAGCGCGATGGAAGACCAGGGTCGCACGACTGTCGTGATCCGGGCAGATGACCGTTATCTCGGTGTGCTTGGACTGATGGATACGCCGCGTCACTCTGCAACTTCCGTGATCGCTAAGTTGCGAAAACTCGGTGTGCAGCAGATGATCATGATTTCGGGTGACAATCAACGTGCAGCCAGCGCGGTAGCGAACGCAATTGGCATGACCGCCGCGCGTGGCGATTTGATGCCGGACGACAAGGTAGAGGAAATCGCTCGCTTACGTGAACAATACGGCAAAGTCGCGATGGTGGGCGATGGCGTCAACGATGCACCAGCAATGGCCAATTCGACGGTCGGTATCGCCATGGGTGCGGCCGGATCGGACGTTGCGTTAGAAACAGCCGATGTTGCGTTGATGGCAGACGACCTTTCAAAATTGCCATTTGCGGTGGGTTTGAGTCGGGCGAGCAGCCGTATCATCAAGCAGAATTTGTGGCTTAGCCTGGGCGTCGTCGCAATATTAATCCCGGCCACCATCAGCGGGCTGGGCATCGGCGCAGCCATTATCATGCACGAAGGATCAACACTGGTTGTTGTCGCGAACGCGCTTCGCTTGTTGGCCTATCCTGAGCGCCACACAGTTGAGGATGCTGCCGAAGCTGCGATGTAATCGCTTGACCCTGGGTTTGCTCCAGGGCGTAGATTTAATTATCTGACAGATTCGAGTCTGGAACGAAAAATGGCCAACACCAGGGGCGAGCTGCTGCTGAAGGAGACCGGCATGGGCTGGTTGACCTTGTTTGTGGTCAGCGGGCGTGCCTTCGCACCCGCTGCATTTGCACGAACGTGGAATTTCGGTTTATTGTTCGACGGCTAATGAGTTAGGTGTTTGGATATGGAAAGACTTCATTGACCGTCGTTATCACAGGAATATTCAACGAAAAGTGGTTGCTGGAAATTGCAGCAGTTGGACAAGCGTACTCGCTACGCGCGCATTTTCCGCTGAGCGCAGCGTTATGCGATACAAATAGACAACATCAAACGAGGGTAAATCATGTCAAACGAAGGCTATCACGAACCAGTAGATGAACTTACAACTGAAACAAGAGACATGCATAGAGCAATTACATCGTTGATGGAAGAGCTTGAAGCAGTTGATTGGTACAACCAAAGAGTTGATGCATGTAAAGACGAAGAATTAAAAGCGATACTTGCACATAATAGAGATGAAGAAAAAGAGCATGCGGCTATGGTTCTTGAGTGGATTCGACGAAAAGATCCAAGATTTGATAAAGAACTTAGAGATTACATTTTCACGGATAAACCCATTGCCCATGCCTAGGAACGCATGACAACGTGCTGGTTCGGGCGCGAATTGGTTTTGAGTTCGTTTTCGTACGCAAGGCCGAGAAACGAGAAACCGTAGTTTGGTGGGTATCCTAGAATTTGTTTGGTTGTGAGCGCGCTCTGTTTGTTGGCCTATCCTGAGTGCCACGCAGTTGAGGGCGCTGCCGGAGTGCGATTGATCGGTGGGTGGCCGATGCTGCTCGTAACACCGCACCGGGACTCAGCAGCTGCCTGGGCCGACTATCGAGCGGCGTTAAATTGCCTGCGAATGTAGTTGCCCCGCTGAAGTTCCTCCAGAACGGCGAATGCGAAATCCTCGGGAGAGATAGTGGACGGAGTTCCGTCCTCGTCGCGAAGCAGTTGTTCGCCACCCCAGCGTACGTCTCCAGTGCGGCCGTTCAGGCGCAGGCCGTTTGGAGGCGATGCCACGGTCCAATCGACGTCGCGACTTCGCCGAAACATGTCGAGCGCCAACTGGTGTCCGTGAAACATTGCATAGTTAGGATGTGACTCAGCCACGCGCCCAAGTTCGAGCAAAGTCTTGTTGTCTTCGAATATCAACGTGTAGACATTGCCTACGAAAAGCAGCCGCACACTCGCGCTGTTTCCGGATTCCAGCACGTCAATCAAGCTACCTGCTGCTCTTGGTACAATGTAGTTTTCCGGATTGCTGTCAACAGGCTTGCCGCCTACCGCGACTATGATCGCATCGTGTTGCGAGACCAGTTCGGCCAATCTTTTTCGATCCAGAATATCCGCCGTCGTGACCTCGACCCGGTCCGCGAGGTCTTTCAGCCGCGGCGCGTCACGGCTTACCGCCGTGATGCGGTAACCGCGAATCAACGCTTCGTCGACTATGTGGCCACCGATGCGACCGCTTGCTCCGAATATCAACAGACGATTTGCCAATGCCTCCCTGGCGGGCGGTGTGGAGTATTCCAGCGGCAGGCAGGACGCGAAAAGCGAGACGATGATGATGGCGAGAGTTAGTCGTTTCACAACGCTTCTTTCGAGTTGGATCGGTTGCGTCAATATTGACACACGAAGTACAAAATCACGTCCCGTTCAAGGCGAGACGTTCTTTCCGCACGACGAGTCCGTCAAGACGTCAGTCCTTGCACGACTGTTCGAGTCGGGTCATCGGCGTCCGTTTCCAGGCGTGCAGCTCGAACTTCGAGCAATTGTACTGAGTCATCGGGCGCTCTAGAATTATCGATCGACCGCCTTTGCGCGCACGTAAACTTCCTTCCGAACGCGTGCGACAATCTGTCCGGACTCATCAAGCAAGTTTGTCTCGAAGTGGTAGGTATTTTTGCCCTGCTCATCGACTTCCGATCGAATTTCATCGAGGCGGTCTTGTTTGATTTCGAAAACCCCCAGAATCGTCCCTTTCGCGGGCTTGAGGAAATCGATGGCCGCCGACTTGTCCCAGACGATGTAGTTCTTGCCGAGATTCATCGCGACGATGAACACGAAAAACGGGTCGGACATCGAGTAAAGGCTGCCGCCGAAGTGAGTGCCGAACAAATTGCGGTTGTACCACCTGGCACGCAACGTCACGTCGAATCGCGTGAAGTCATCGCTATATGACTGCACACGTATGCTCATGCCCAGAAAGGGCGGATACCAGTTGACTCTTCGAATCAAGCTGGCGAATTTCGGGTTTTTCATTGGTCGGCAAAACCTCGGTAACAGCAGAACTTTAGGGAAACGCCGATATATTCGTTAGATGGTACACAATAGCGACAATCGGTTGGAGTTTCGCAGAAGGAAGGAGATTGAGGACACCCATGAAGGGAGATTGAGGACACCCACGAAAGTGGGGCGAGGCAAACCGAGGGAGCGTATTGACTTCGAGTTCGTTTTCATACGAAAGGCCGAGAAACGAGAAATCGCAGTTTAATGGGTGTCCTCGAATTTCTTCGCTCGAATTTCTTCGAATTTCGTTCTAGAATATTCACCTAATCAGGTGCTGACCTAAAGCGAACAGCCCGTGTTCGGGCATTATTGGATTATCTGGCCGGGGTTCTTTAAAAAAGAAAAATCTAATCGAAGGACAGTCGTCCATGTAACATCATACTGGCGCCGAGCAAGGTGTTGACTCGGCGAAAGGCTAATCAGGTCGCTCAAAATGAAGGTGTCTAAGGAATCGATTTACGGTGTCGAGTCAGGTGGCGGGCCTGTTCCGCTGCTGGCGCCAGTGAAAACGTCGAGTGTGCGATAGCCGATGGACGAGCGGCTTGCACGGCTTGTTCCAGATACCAGCAACGCAGGGACGTTCTGGCTCGCCGTTCTAGCGGGCTGCACCATGGCGGTTGGCGTGATTGTGGTCTGGTGGGCGATCAACGATCGTGCGCGCGAGCACATTGCTTCGGCGGCCCTTGATGCAACGCGCATCAATCAGCTGTTGATTCGACAGGACATTGACCATCGGATTTCTGCACTGGAAAGACTTGCGCAGCGCTGGACGGCAGCCGGTGGCACTCCCCGGGCAGTCTGGAATGCCGATGCAGCGAGCTATGTGGCGGACATGCCGGGCTTCCAGGCCATAGAGTGGGCGGATGCCACGCTTCACGTTCGGTGGACTGTGCCACTGGCCGGGAACGAAGCCGCGCTGGGCCAAGATATTACGCAAATCGAACAAGTGCGTATCGCAGTGACCGCGGCGCGTCGGAGTGGCAGGGCAACACTGACTCGGCCTTTGGAGCTTGCGCAGGGTGGTCTTGGAATCACCGTCTACTCGCCGGTTACGAGAAACAAACAGTTCGATGGCGCGATCGCTGGTGTAATACGTCTCGACTCATGGTTGGCGGCCGTCATCGCACGCGTGCAAAGTAGTAACTACAACGTGCGTATCCTGCTGGAAGGGCAGGAGGTGTATCGGCAGTACGCGGATGATTCGATAGATGACACGTGGACCGAGCGCAGCGATCTGGAGGTTCACGGTTTGACCTGGACCACCCTGGTTACGCCAACGAGAGAGTTCGTGTCGGCCGTGCACGCGGGATCGTCAACGCTGGTGCTGGTCGTCGGCTTGCTTTTTAGCGCGCTCGTTGCCGTTGTTGTGTATCTGGCGTTGGACGCGAGGCAACGCTCTCGCCAGCTTCACCAAATTGCGAGTCGGCTTGCAACCCTGTTTCAGAATTTGCCGGGCATGGCCTATCGATGCACCGGCCAGAGGCACCGGCCTATGGAGTTTGTCAGCGAGGGATGCGAAAAAATATCGGGATACTCGCGCAGCGATTTCGAGGAGCAGCGTGTTCATTGGGCTGAGTTGATACATGCGGAGGATCGCGATCGGATATGGCGGGAAATGCGAACAGCGATCGACGTCGGTGAGGCGTTCGAACTCGAGTATCGTGTGGTGACGAAAGGTGGCGATGAGCGATGGATGTGGGAGCGTGGTCGAACGGTAACTACGAAGTTGCATAACGACACGCGCCTGGAGGGTTTCGTCAGCGACATTACCAATCGCAAGATCGCTGAGATGGCGCTGATCGAAGCGCGCGCGTTTTCCGAGGCGGTGGTTGATACGGCCGTGGAAGCCGTAATTTCCATCGATGCCAACGGCAAAATCGAGACCTTTAACCGGGCCGCGCAGCAAATGTTCGGCTATACACTTGAGGACGTGCAAGGCAAGAACGTTGGCATGCTGATACCGGGGCTGAGCGATTCCGAGCACGATCAGTTCATCGCGCGTTACCTGCAAACCGGTGAGGCCACGATCATAGGTAAAGGGCGTGAGGAAAGTGCGCAACGCAGGGAGGGTGCCGTTTTTCCAGTTCACTTGTCCGTCAGCGAGATTCGCAACCGTAAGGAGCGAAAATTCGTGGGACTGATACGTGACATTTCCCGCCAACGTGCGGCCGAGGACGAAGCACGACAACATCGTGATCTGCTGGCACATACGGATCGAGTAAACATGCTCGGTGAAATGGCCACGGGCATTGCTCACGAGATTAATCAGCCGCTGACCGCAATTTCCTTGTTCGCACAAGCCGGCAAGCGGTTGTTCGGCGGAGGGAAAAACCTGCAGCGACTGCCCGAAATATTCGACAAACTCACTCAGCACGCACACCGGGCGAGCGCGGTTATCCAGCGCATGCAAGCCATGGCTCGTCGTCAGGAAAGCACGAAGGAGGTGGTCGATTTCAACGCACTTGCCGATGATGTGGCTAAACTGGCGGAGTCGGAGGCCCGCATACGCGACATTACCGTTCGCGTACATACAGAGGAAAATCTGCCACCCGTTGCCGTCGACGCGGTGCAAATCCAGCAAGTTGCGCTAAACCTGCTTCGCAATGGCATGGAAGCCATGCAGTCGGTCGATTGCCGCAACGGCGATACGATCAGGCTGCAGACGAAGTTGCGCGACGATGGTGATGTTGAACTGGCCGTCGTTGATACGGGTTGTGGTGTTTCCGAGGAGGTCGCAAAGATTCTTTTTAGTCCGTTCTCGACCACCAAAGAGTCGGGAATGGGTATGGGGCTGTCGATTTGCCGTGCGATTATTACCGCGCACGGCGGGCACATAGACTTTTTCAATAACGATAAGGGTGGGGCGACATTCTTTTTTACGCTGCCACCAGCTGCAGAAAAAGAGGAGCAAAATGGATAAGCGAGATACGGTGTTCGTCATTGATGACGATAAAGGCGTTCGCGAGGGCCTTGGTCTGTTGCTGGAAACTGTTGGCTTGCCGTACGAGTTGTACAGTTCCGCGATCGATTTCCTGGACGCCTTCGACTCGAACAGGGGCGGCTGTTTGGTTCTCGATATTCGCATGCCGAGAATGTCTGGCCTGGAACTGCAAGAGAAGCTGAACGAAAAGAAATCCCTGTTGCCCGTTATTTTCATTACCGGCCACGGTGATATTCCTATGGCGGTAGATGCGATGCGCCGGGGTGCGCTGGATTTCATTCGCAAGCCGTTTCGCGAGCAGGACCTTCTGGACCGTATTAACGAGGCACTCGATATAGACGCGGGCAAGCGAAAAGACGTGCTTGGGCGGCAACAACTCCTGGATCGGATCGGTGCACTCAGCGAGCGTGAACGAGAAGTTTTCGAGCTTGTGGCCGCCGGCCAAATGAACAAGGGAGTTGCTTCTGAACTGGGAATCAGTGAGCGGACCGTTGAGGTGCATCGTTCGCAAGTAATGAAAAAACTCAATGTTCGCACGCTCGCCCAGTTGGTGCGTATGAAAATCGAGTCCGAACTGGCGGGTTAGCCACATCGCATTACGGGGAAGTCCGGGTAGAAGGTACGCCAACGTCGATCCATTATTTGGGTAACTCTTGGAACTACTACCCGATCCTCCGAAATGGTCTGCGAAAAAAATCTCGTTTACGTCGTCGATCCCGACGAAGCGGTTCACGATGCGCTGACGACGCTGTTTGGCGCCGCGGGTACGCGGGTCTTGTGCTATGTCAATGCTGAGGCGTTTCTGGAATCGGGGATCTCGTCGAGTGCTACCGATGGTCTCGTGCTCACGGAGGCGAGCCTACCCGGCATGGGCAGTCTGGCACTGTTGCGCAGTCTGCGAGATATGGGTCTCGATCTTCCCGTCGTTGTCATGACGAGTACAAGCATTCGTGGCGTTGCCGAGCAGGCGATCAAGGCCGGCGCGGTGGAGGTGATCGAGAAACCGCTGCTTAGCGACCGACTGCTGCAGCTATTGCGCGAACTGCCGATGGGTACGATCTGTCCTGACACTACAATCCAATAGGGAGTAGGCAATGAAAACAACCGAATTTTGGAGAAATATTGCGATACCGGTGACCACGCTACTGCTTACAGCATCACCGGCGATCGCGCAGACAGAAGCCGATCGAGTCGCGGAACTGGAAGCGAAAATGTCGGCCCTCGCTGAGCAACTTACTGAAATGCGTGCTGAGCTGGACCGGGTGAAGCGGACCGGAGTCGACCAAGACATGCGGTTCCTGCGCGATGAAGTAGCTGCCACGAAACAGATCGCAGTGGCGGCGAACCAATCGGCGAACGAGTGGAAGAACACCACATCTGTGATGCACGTCGCCGGCTACGGGTCGGCCGGATTTGTTCAATCGCGGAACGGTGGCGATGCCTTCATCGCCAATTTCAACCCGATATTTCACTTTCAATACGGTGATTGACTGCTGTGGGAATCCGAGCTGGAAACTGAAATCGGCGATGATGGTGAGACGGAAATCGGACTGGAGTACAGCACCTTCGACTACGACGTCTACGCCGGCAGTGCTCAATGATGCCGGTCCGGCACCCGATGGGCAGGGTATCTACGCGCAGACATGCGTCGCCTGCCACGGTGCCGATGGCAAGGGCACGATTCCAGGTGTCCCTGATTTCACCAGCGAGGATAGTCCGCTTGCAAAATCGGACACTGAACTCCTGCGCTGACCGAGGCGGATGTGAAGGCCGTTCTCGATTACCAGCGCTCCGAGTTTGGCAAGTAACGCGATTCTCTTATGTACCTCGTACGTATCGATTACGTGAAGTCCCCGGTGGCAAAGGACAGGCGATTGAATTACGCTGTATCGGCAAATTGAAGCTATTGCGAAAGAGAACCTGATGAACTCATCGGTCACAGTTCAGCAACGACAGGTCCCGTGGGCGCGACGCGCTCTGGGGATTTTCGTTGTCGCGTGGCTGAATCTGGCTTTGTTGCCCTGCGCGATGGCGCTCGACGAAGTACAGGAGCGTGCTTGCCCGTTCTCCCAGCCTGCCACTTCGGCAGACACATCATGCTGTGACGAACAAGCGGCCCGCTGTGAGCTGCCGGGAGACTACAACTACGACGGTCGCACCTTTCAGGGCAAAGTGAAGGATGCGCCGTTTGAAATGCCGCCGGCAATCGTGCCAACTATTCTCGCCGTTTCGGCTGAGATCAGCACCCCTACGACTCCTGGGTTCCTTGCTCCGCAGTGTTGGTCCGGGGGCAAACCACGACTCAATGTTCTTCACTGTGTCTATCTGATTTAACAATCTCCACGTCGCGGCCGCTGGTCTTTCGGTCATCTGCGAGGGAGGTTGTTCAATGTCACATCCTACGGGCTTCGCCCCGACCTTTCTGAATCGATCCGTAAGTGCGGTGCATGCGCAAGAACCGTGCATTGTTCTGGCTAATGGGCGAGCAATCGGCAATAGAAAATCGCCAAGGAGATTATCCATTGATAAATCAACGCAATAAATTTCGAGGGCGGCAGTTGCTGGTGTTGCTGCTGCTTCCGACGGCGATTTGGGCGGCAGATCCTCAATTACCGACATCCGCCACATACTTGTTTATCGAAAATGCGACAGAAGCGGCGGTTGAGGGTAACCCCGGCCTCGCCGAAATGCAGGCGCGCTACGAGGCGTTGTCCGAAATTCCGTCGCAACGCGGTACGCTGCCTGATCCGGTAATGAGTCTCAATGCCATGAACCTGCCGACAGACACCTTCAGTCTCCGCCAGGAAGCGATGACACAGATGCAGGTCGGTATTAG